>Ga0209415_10002349_pt1 | contig 35479 bp, 28 predicted proteins | sample PeaSoiSIISIP2007_FD_187696 | JGI IMG/M metagenome (GOLD analysis project Ga0209415, IMG submission 187696) | Peat soil microbial communities from Weissenstadt, Germany - SII-SIP-2007 (SPAdes) (version 2) | ecosystem: Environmental > Terrestrial > Soil > Wetlands > Peat | place: Germany... | reverse complement strand
ACGCTGATCGGCGGCGAAAAGAAAATGCTGGTCTGGAACGATCTTGAGGCCGACGAGAAGCTCAAGATTTACGACAAAGGTGTGAACATCACCAGCCGCGAAGGCGTCTACAACTTGCTGGTCAGTTACCGCTCCGGGGATATGTGGGCGCCTCAAGTGGAGCAGGTCGAGGCGCTGCGTTTGGAGTTGGGGTATTTCGTGGAGTGCATCCGGAAAAACGAAAAGCCGTTTAACGACGGTCGTTCCGGGCTAAAGGTGGTTCGGATGCTCGAAGCAGCCAGCGAGTCGCTCGCCAAACGGGGAACGTTGGTTTACCTGGACCACACAGGTCAGGTGCATTCCTCCACTCGGGAGATCGCGGCTTGACGTTCGTCGTACTCCTTCACGCCAGGTTGTTGTTCGCCTTGTAACCAGCGAAATTCTAGAGACATAGAGGAAAAGGTTATGGATACGTATCTAAGCATCGCTCCCAGCGTGAAGTTGGGGCGAGACGTGAAGCTTTCAAAGTTCATCAATCTCTATGGCTGCGAAATTGGCGACAAGACCAAGATTGGTGCCTTTGTCGAGATCCAGAAAAATGCGAGCGTGGGAAAGCATTGCAAGATTTCGAGCCATACCTTCATTTGTGAAGGCGTAACCATTGAAGACAACGTATTCGTTGGCCATAGCGTCGCCTTCATCAACGATTCCTACCCGCGAGCGACTACGGCCGAAGGCGGGCTGCAAACCGAGTCCGACTGGAAAGTCGAGAGGACCCTGGTGAAGAAGGGGGCTTCGATCGGTTCGGGTTGCACCATCCTGGCGAACATCACCATTGGCGAAAACGCCTTGGTAGGCGCCGGGAGCGTCGTAACCAAAGATGTTCCTGCTAACGCCATCGTCGCCGGCAATCCGGCACGATTTCTTCGGTATATCGAACAGACCACGGAGGTCACCAGGTGAGCGTTTCCAGCATTCCTTTTCTTGATCTTGTTACTCCACATATTGAGCTCGAACAGGAGCTCACGGCCGTTTTCGAACAGGCACTGCGCACCGCGGGCTTCATCGGTGGCCCCATGGTCGAGAATTTCGAAAAAGAGTTTGCCGCGTTCTGCCACACGGAACGCGCAGTTGCAGTGAACAGTGGTACGGACGCTCTCCGTTTCGCACTGATTGCAGCCGGTATCCGATCAGGCGACGTCGTGGTTACCGTTCCAAACACGTTCATCGCGACGACCGAGGCGATCTCGCAGGCAGGCGCGCTGCCAGAGTTCGTCGATATCGACGAGCGCACCTACAACATCGATCCCGAGAAACTGCGCGAGTACCTGGAGACGCAATGCACGGTTTCTGCGGATGGGAAACTCGTCAGCAATCGGAGCAAGCGGCCGGTCACCGCCATCGTCACAGTTCATCTTTATGGGCAGATGGTGGATATGGATCCGATTCTCGAACTGGCGGACCAGTATCGTCTGATCGTCATTGAAGACGCCTGCCAAGCCCATGGCGCCGAATACTTCTCACGGAAGCACAGTCGGTGGTTCAAAGCCGGTTCAATGGGTCGCGCCGCTGCCTTCAGCTTCTATCCGGGGAAAAATCTGGGCGCCTGTGGCGAAGGTGGGGCAGTCACCACGAATGATGCGCGCATTGCCGATTCCGCCAAGATGTTGCGCGATCATGGCCAGGCCAAGAAGTATTACCACGACGTCGAGGGATACAACGGACGTCTCGATGCAATCCAGACTGGAATCCTGAGCGTGAAGTTGAAACACCTGCCGGAATGGAATGCCAAACGTCGCGAGAGAGCTGAAGAGTACAAGCGCCTATTTGCGGCTTCGGAAGGCGGTATCCAGGCTCCATACGAGCCTTCCTGGTCTCGCGCCGTGTATCACCTCTATGTGATCCGTACCAGCGATCGCGAAGGCTTGATGAACCATTTGAAGAAGGCAGGCATCGGCACAGGAATTCACTATCCGATTCCACTGCATCTCCAGAAGGCTTATGGCTCGTTGAACTATCGTTTGGGCGATTTCCGGATGTCTGAGAAGGTTAGCGCAGAGATCGTGTCGTTGCCGATGTTCCCCCATCTGACCGCGGAACAGCAGGTTCGCGTCGTGGACGAGGTCCGGAAGTTCGGGCGTATGTCGGCTGGTTCAGAGCTGGGGAAGGCTGAGGCAGTTGAAGTGGGGGCGGGCGAGCGCACGGCCTAGACACTACAAGCGATCCGCTCTACCAAGATTCGATGAGATAAAACAGAACCGTCAGTGCCGTAAACATGGAAAAGAGATATATGCGATTAGGATCCTCAACTATGGATGATAAGAAGATACCGATCCTCTACATCGCTGGCTACGACCGAAGCGGCAGCACCGTCCTCGATCAGATTCTGGGACAAATTCCGGGCTGGTTCACCGTTGGCGAGCTTGCAGACTTTTGGGGCTGGGGACCCCAACAGCTATGCGGCTGCGGCCGAGTCGTCAAAGACTGTGACTTCTGGCGGCAGGTCTTTATAGAAGCTTTTCAGACCACTCCTGATCGATTTGATTTTGCAGCGGCTTCAGCCTTGAAAAATCGCTGCGCTCGATCCCGCCACTTATTCTTTCTTACGAATTCGCTAATGAGAGGATTTGTCAAACCTGCACTCGATGCATATGTAGATCTGACGAGGAAACTCTATCAGGCAGTCAACGCGGTTGCAGGCGCGAAAGTCGTGGTCGATTCCTCGAAACGGCCTTCCCATGCTTACCTATTGGAACTAACCGGTGCCGTTGACTTATTTGTCGTACATCTCGTGCGCGATCCGCGTGGATGTGCATACTCCTGGCTCAAGAGCAAACGCCATCCAAACTCCGCGATTGGTGAGCTCCCCAACTTGAACCCGGCAGTAACCTCGTTGGACTGGCTTTACACGAACAGCGCAATCAGAAAACTCTGGGGTTCTTCAGAAGGACGATATCTCGTCTTGCGTTACGAGGACTTTATTGCTCGACCCGAGGATAGCGTACGCCGGATCATTCAGTTTGTCGGACAACCTGCAACGCGCCTTCCCTTTTTGTCGCACCACACAGTGTCCTTAGCACCCACACACGGCGTGTCCGGGAACCCCGTGCGGTTTGATACCGGGCCAGTGCACCTAACTCTTGACGATAAATGGCGCACTGCGATGAGACCAATGCACAAATTACTTGTGACGACCCTGACGGGTGTGACCCTGCCGACATTTGGATACAGTGTCAAGCCCAGTAGAGGGCCAACCGTGACCCCTAAACCTAACTTAGCGGAGGCCCCTTTGGCCGGTTACGATACCCCTGCGATAAGCATAGAGTCAAGGAGCGATACCAAGAATGTCTTCGGTAAAGAAATTGCCTGATCTTCGAGCAACGAGCCTGGAGGACACGGTGAGAATTGCGCCAACAGGCAAGAAGATCTGGGTGGATCTGGATAATTCTCCCCACGTTCCTTTCTTTCGGCCAATCATCGAGGAACTGAGAAGCCGTAACTATGAGGTACTGGTGACCGCACGGGATGCGTACCAGGTGCGAGAGCTTATTGAATTCTACGGCGTCCCGGCGAAGGTCGTAGGGAAGCATTACGGGAAACACAAGATCTGGAAAGCACTGGGAACCTGCATGCGTGCTCTGGCATTGGCTAGCATAGTGCGAAAAGAAAAACCAGACCTCGCGATCTGTCATGGGTCGCGTGGAATGTTAATTGCATCCAGACTGCTGAAGATTCCCAGCGTGGTAATGGTTGATTACGAATTCACTGCAAGAGTACCCTTATTCCGCGCGACCTGGCTCATGGTTCCCAGCGTGATCTCGGAAGGCGCCTTCAGGCCCGGTCGCCGAATCATTAAATACCCGGGCATCAAAGAAGACGTTTATCTATCGAGGTTCTGTCCTGATCAAACGTTGAGAAGACGTCTCGGCATAGAGCCTGACCACCTGCTCATCACGGTGCGTCCTCCCGCGACCGAAGCTCATTATCACAATCCAGAAGCAGAGAAGTTGCTAACCGAGGCACTCCACTGGGCTGTCGTCCAACCCAGCAGCAGAATCCTTCTTCTCCCCAGAAACAAGAGACAGGAAGCCGAATTGCAGTCGGCCTGGGCTGAGGACATTGCGTCCGGCAAGATTGTGATTCCGCCCCATGTCGAAGATGGGCTCAACCTGATCTGGAACTCCGATCTCGTGATCAGTGGTGGAGGAACGATGAACCGTGAAGCGACGGCGCTCGGAGTTCCCGTCTACAGCATCTTCCGTGGAAAAATTGGGGCCGTGGATCATTACCTTGCAGAGCAGGGTCGCCTCGTGCTGCTCGAAACCGTGGAAGATGTCAGAACGAAGATCAAGGCTGTGCGCCGGGAACGGTCGCGGCAGCATCTGAACGGGTCTAACAGTCCTGCGCTCGAAACCATTGTTCGCGACCTGGTCTCGATCGTGGAGTCCCGGGGCATCTCCTGTGGAACCAACTAGATAGGGGCCACAGCCCGGACACCGTGAGTGTATGATTCTCTGGGAGTCTGGACGGCTCCCGGCTTGGCCAGCGGGGAGCCCTGCAATGCACTTCTGGCACCTAGACCGCGAAATCCCCTTCGCCGACAATCAGTTAAGCAGGCTCAACTCACCCCCGGAGGAACGCATGCGCGCAGTTTGCAAGCTCCTGTTTATTGTCAGTTTCATCGCGATCGTATCGGCTGGATCAGCCTTTGGCTCCGCCGCCAATATCTACATCACCGAAACCGGCAGCCCCGCCGGGAACTGTACCGCCAACGTCCAGACGCCAGCCTTTGTCACCAATGCGGCGAATTGGGGTGCAGGTGGATCCCAGATTGGGCCAGGAACTACGGTCTTGTTTTGTGGCACCTTCACGCTAACGACAGGGACATCCCTGGCGAGCTTCTTGGGCAGTGGCACTTCCGCAAATCCTATTACTTTCCAACTGGATACCGGCGCGGTGATTCAATCCCCTGCCATGGGCAGTGCTTCTTCGGGAGCGTTCAACTGTAGCGGCAAAAGTTACGTGGTCGTTGACGGTGGCACAAACGGCATCATTCAAAACACCGCGAACGGAACCGGGCTCGCGAATCATCAAGCCAGTCAAGGTCTTTACTTTGCCAATTGCACAAATGTCGTCGCCAAGAATCTCACTATCCAGAACATCTATGCCAACCTGGGAAACAACTCTGGGGCGACTGACACAAACGGCGTTAACACCGTTGACGTCTACTTCACGGGAAATTCAACCGGCTCAACGGTTTCCAACAACACGCTAAACAACGCGAGAACTGGGATCTTCGTCAGTTTCGACAGCGGAGCTGATGCCAGCAATGTCTCGATTTATGGAAACACGATCAGCGACCACGGCTGGGGTATTAATGTCGGCGCCGATTATGCCTCTTCCACGGCAACCGGCGTGACAATTCACGACAATAACATTTCAAACTGGACAAATTGGCAATTTCCATCCTCCACGTACCACACAGACGGCATCATCCTTTACAACGACGTCACCACTGGAGCCTTAGACACTTACAGCATCTACAACAATTACTTCTCCGGCAGTCTAGGGGCTGGGTCAGCGACCGGCTACATCGCTTGCGGATTGATGTCCACCTGTACCATCTTCAATAACCTGATGGTGGATACAGGAACGAATGCCTGCTACGGATATATATGGTTGTACGGTCATAACGGATCGGATTCGGTTTACAACAACACTCTTGTAGGTTCAAGCGCTGCCTCCAACATAGCGGTGACGCTGGGTGACCCCGGACCTGGCTCGGCGACGAGTTCTGCCTTGACCGTGAAGAATAATATTTTCATCAATGTTGGGAGCGGCCTTCATGACTACCAAAACCTAACCTCAGACATTGTGGCATCCGATCGGAATATTTGGCGCACAGGGGCCGGGGCTGCTCCCCACATGTCAACTAATGACAGCACGTCAATTTCCTTTGCTACATGGCAAAGTGATGGGTTCGACACCAACAGCGTGAACAGCACCCCCAGCTTAGCGGCGAACTATATGCTAAACGTAGGTTCTCCCGCGAAAGGTCTAGGAGCAAATCTAAGTAGTCTCGGCCTTCCTGCTCTCAACCTGGACAGAGCTGGATGGTCCCGTTCCTCGACCGCAGCGTGGGATGTGGGAGCGTACCTTTTTATGGGCCTTTCTGCAGTACCGCACTGACCTTATCTAGTCCTGAGCCGCGCGGAAAACGTACCCCACTCGGTAGTGCCCACCCCCTGTTCCTAGCCGACTATTCCAGGCTTCTCTGCCATTTCGGTAACAGGCGAAACAAGAGGGGAATCCGCCTCGGATCTGACAGTCTAGTGCAGACCAGTTCACCAACAACTCAAAAAGCGGGAAGGCAGTCGATTTGGCGGACTTAGAAACCAGTACCCGAGCTCCAGCAGAAATGGATGTCGCCTCAACGGCGGGCGAGGCTCCCTGTTGTCCGCTGTGCAACAGTAGCGACGTGACAGCCTACCTACGAGCGCCAGATCGATTTCATCTCCGAGCACAGCTTTATCAGCTAGTTCGGTGTGACTCATGTTCATTAGTGTGGCTGGATAGTCCGCCTCGTCCCGAGGAAATGCCTCACCACTACGGAGCCGACTATCACCGAGTAGTCGTTGAGTCAGTCGAGATTGATCTTCTGAAACGCTGGCATCACCCGCGATCGCGGGTGCTCGAACTGTGTAGGGGAGGCGCACTGCTCGACATTGGCTGCAGCTCGGGTGGATTCTTGCGGACGCTAAACAGAAAAGACTGGGAACTCTACGGTGTCGAGATCTCACCGAATGAAGCAACTATGGCTGCGGAAAGCACTGGGGCACAGGTTTTCGTGGGGGACATTCTTGATGCGCCGTTCGCACCGGAAACATTTGATGTGATCACGGCCCTGCACGCGATGGAACATGTTTACCATCCGCAGGAGGTCATCCGGAAGATTTGGCAATGGCTGAAGCCAGGCGGTATCCTATATCTCCAGACTCCAAACATCGATGGACTGGAGGCGCGCATTTTTGGTACTTACTGGTTCGGTTTGGAGTTGCCTAGGCATCTCCACCATTTTTCACCAAGGTCCTTACAACGACTTGTTCGCTCCGCTGACTTTGAGCAGGTGCTGGTATCAACCTTGCCCGATTGCTATGTCGAGAAAAGCGTTCGTTATATTCTAGATGATGTCTTAATGAAGGCGGGGGCCCGCCGCATTCCGCTGAGTTTGGCAAACGGTACACCCAGCATACCGTGGAGAGTTCTTCGTAAATTACTGCGACTGGGTGTGCTGTTACCTTCGCGGCATCTTTCCGCTGCCATAGGACGTGGCCCGGCCATCGAGGCAGTATTCCGCAAGAGATTCTAAAAGAGTTTGCATAGGAAACTCTTGTGTAGGAATGAATGGCGACGGCATTCATCGAGAATTAAGTGCATATTCGCATATTGTCGCAGAACGACCGAAGACACCCGATGTTTTCATCCACCGATTCTCTGAACGGCATAAATGAAACAATCTAGCGACAAGCTTTCTTTCCTGGGAAATGTGCGGAAGAAACTGATGGGTGGCGGCCTCTCGGGCCATGCCTTCCGCGGGGGCACGTGGCTGGGCATCGGTGCCGCATTCGAACAGATGTTCCGATTCGGGCGGAGCATGTTGCTTACCCGCTTGCTCGCTCCTGAAGCGTTCGGAGTCATGGCAATCGTTTATTCGGCGAGCTCTGTTGTTGACATGATTGCAGAGATCGGTGTCAAAGAAGCGATTATCCAAAACCCCAAAGGCCAAGACGAACAGTTCGTAAACTCAGCTTGGTGGCTCGCTTTTGGCCGGGGGGTTGGGATCTACGTGCTTCTTTTTGCGGCAGCTCCCTGGATTGGAAGATTTTATGGGAACCTGGAATTGGTGCCTTTGATGCGTGTTGCTTTATTGGCCATAGTGTTCCGAGGAGCTCAGAGTTCGAGGGCTTATGTTGCGCTAAAGGAGATGAAGTTCAAGCGGTGGACCATCATGCAGTCCGGAGGCGGGGTCTGCGGGTCTTTGATTGTGGTCGTACTGGCTTTGTTTATTAGAAGCGTTTGGGCCCTCGCAATCGGGTATGCTGCAGAGTACTGTATTCGATGCATAGCTTCCTATGTTATCTGCCCGTTTCGACCCAGGTTACGACTCGATAAGGAATCCCTCAGGGAGCTGCTTCACTTTTCAAAGGGAGTGTTTGGCCTCTCGTTTTTGAATCTTATCTTCTCTCGAGCTGATATTTTTGTCCTGGGTAAGCTCTATCCTGCCGCTCAATTGGGCATCTATACCATGGCTGTCTATTTGATCCAGGTTCCCACCGGATTCATCATGGGTGTGCTGAGTCAGACCTTGATGTCCAGCTTTGCACAAATCCAGGAGGATTCCGCCCGCATAAACCGTATTCTTGTACGAGTGACATCCCTCCTTCTCATATTCGGAATGCCGACCCTCATCTTCATCATCTTCAGCAGCCGGAGTCTGCTTTCGTTGCTTTATGGCTCTCGTTATGCAGCGGCTTCATTGTCCCTCACGGTCGCTGCTATGGTCGCGATTATCAACCTGGCGAACAACCTGATTACGATGGTTTTCTATGGGACGGGGCGCCCGCACCTACACCGCCGCTGCGTCTTGATCATGGCGATACTGATGATCGCAACGATTTATCCCGCGGCGCGCCATTTCGGGCTGGTCGGCGGACAATTAGCTGCGCTCGCGTCGATTGTCGTCGGCTATCTGTCACAGCTTGTGGACATGCGGCGACTGACGAGGCTGGACTTGGCTGGTTACGCGAAATCCTTTCCGTTCGTGTTAGCCGTCTCTTGCGGAGTGCTTGGGGCGTTGTGGGGTGTTCGCCAACTGATAGTGACGAACCAACCTCTCGTGAATCTTGTGTTCGGCGCGTCCGGGTGCATATTGGCTCTCGGTTGTTGTGGAAGGGTGCTTCTGCGGCAGCTGAGCACAGAAACCTGAGCCTCTGGAAGTTTGGCCATTCTGTTCGGACAATCCAGGTTTAGTCTTCCTCTTCGCCGAGAGTCGCAACGAACTACGTCGCCTCTGGGGCGTCGTACCGAGCGCACGACAATCTTGATCGATCTAAATGCAGACGAGGGAGTCAGCCGAAGGACTATTGCATAGGCACGGCGCGGATAGCGCCGCTTCGGTTGTTCGCGGAGAAAAATGAATTCAAGATTCGAGATGCCGAATAACTACTACTTTGGCTCCGGCGGGGAGACTTTCATCACCCCGCTGTCCATCGGTATCCTGGTTGCGGCGGCGATTCTCATTTTTGCGCTTCCGCGCAGATATGCGGTTGTACCCTTCCTCGTCGCGGCTTTATTGCTCTCACAGAGTCAAGCCGTAATTGCTTTCGGTTTCCATTTTCCTGTATTCCGCATCTTGATATTGATCGGGTTGAGCCGTTGTCTGATTCGGCGCGAGTTTCTCCCCGGTCGCATGACTTCGCTCGACAAGGTAGTCCTGGGTTGGGCAGTGTGCAATGCGGTCACGTTTTCGCTTCTTTGGGGAGAATTGGCCGCCGTAACCAACCGGCTTGGCTTCCTGTGTACAAATCTGGGAGCTTATTTCCTTCTTCGAATCTTAATCCGTGACAAGGCAGGGGTGGTACGCACCATCAAGGTGATGGCAGTTATAGTTGCGATCATTGCGCCCCTTATGTTGGCCGAACACGTTACCGGACACAACGGATTCTCGGTTGTGGGCGCTCGAAATCTTGCAGAGGTGCGCGAAGGGTCGATCCGGGCGCAGGGGCCCTTTGCCCATCCCATTATTGCCGGCACAGTTGGTGCGATGTTGATGCCATTGTTCGTCGGCCTTTGGTGGCGTGGCGATCGGAATCGGATCTTGCTGGGATTAGGGATCATCGGGTCCACAGTGATGACGATCGCATCAAACTCGAGTACTCCGCTGATGACCTATGCCGCTGGCGCACTCGCCATGTTGCTTTGGCGCGCGAGGAAGCGAATGCGGATGTTCCGCTGGGGACTCGTCATCGGTCTGGTTGCGCTGCAACTGGTAATGAAGGCTCCAGTCTGGTTTCTTATCGCCCACGTCGGTGGCGCAACGGGAGGGAGTGGATTTCACCGGGCCTCGTTGATCGACAATTTCGTCCGGCACTTCGGGGAATGGTGGCTCATCGGAACTCAGAATAACGCCGATTGGGGCTACTACATGTGGGACGTCGACAACGCTTACGTAGGCGCCGGCGTTGGGGGCGGTCTCATCACGTTTGTCTTGTTTATCGCCATATTGGTTTATGCGTACAAGAAAATCGGTATCGCAAGACAACTCGCCGAGAAATCCCCTGACGATGCGCGTCTGATATGGTCTATCGGTGCCGCTTTATTCGCCAACACGGTGGCATTCTTCGGGATATTCTACTTTGACCAGAGTATCGCGTGCTGGTATGCGCTCCTGGCGATGGCATCGGTTGCAACGAAGTTCGTTGCTAAGGAAAAGAGCGTTCAGCGCCAGTTCGAACTCTCTGATGCGTATATTTCGCCTTTGCCGGTGGCGGCGGCCCAGACTGGCATTCCAGTTGGAGAGCTCGGACCAACGGGTCTGTTCAAATGAATCCAGGTAATGCTGATCCTGTCGTTTCCGTCATCATCGTGACTTGGAATGGGAAGAAGTATGCCCTGGAGTGCCTTGAAGCCCTGCTAGAGCGAGGGAACGCTCTACCGATGGAGATTATCGTGGTCGACAATGCTTCGACCGATGGCACACCAGAAGCCATCCGTGAACGGTTCCCGCACGTTTTGCTGGTGAGGAATGACGCCAACTTTGGCTTTGCCAGAGCCAACAATATAGGGATAGCCCGCAGCCGTGGCGAGTACGTCTGCCTGGTCAATTCTGATGTGGTGGTTCCTGCCGGATGCCTGGACAAAATGGTCCAATACCTTGCATTGCACCCTGATATCGGACTTCTTGGGCCTAAGATGCTCAGTCCCAACGGCGGGATCGGGCTCTCGGTCATGCGGCTTCCAACGGTGTCGAACACAATCTGTTGTGCGCTGGGGCTTCACTGCATTTTTCCAGCTTCACAGTTGTTCAGTGGATTCCTAATGGAAGATTATGAATACGACCGCACAGAGGATGTGGAGGTGCTGACCGGATGGTTTTGGATGGTTCCACGTATCGCCCTCCAACAAGTCGGCGGGTTAGACGAACGGTTCTTTATGTATGGAGAAGATATTGATTGGTGCCATCGCTTTCTAAAAGCGGGGTGGCGAGTTGTTTTCTATTCGGATGCTGAAGCGCTGCACTATGGAGCGGCAAGTTCCGCGAAGGCGCCCACTCGCTTCTATATTGAGATGCACCGTGCGAATCTTCAGTATTTCAGGAAGTATTACGGACGTATCGGCAGCGTCGGTTACTTATTCGCAACGTGGCTGCACGAGGTGGTCAGAATTGTCGGATACAGCCTCGTATATTGCTATCGTCCGAGAGGGCGGTCCGCAGCTGCGTTCAAGATAAACAAGAGTCTATCTTGTCTAAAGTGGCTTTTTGGGGTAGCTCCTGTTTCATGAAGTGCTGTCTGGATAAACATTCTAGTCTGAAAGCTGCGCAGGTTTCATTGCGATGAGCTGCAACTCGGCATTGCCACCTCGGTACGTGTTGGTAACCGCTGCGCACAACGAGGAGGCGTTCATTGAGAAGACAATCCTCTCCGTAGTCTCCCAAACGTTGTTGCCAGCGAAATGGGTTATTGTCAACGATGGATCAACCGACGCAACAAGTCGAATTGTTAAGTCTTATGCGCTAAAGCATAACTTCATAGAATTGCTGGACCTGGTGAAGAGTCACGCTCCTGATTTCGGGGCCCAGGTGAGAGCGATCAACAAGGGTTGTGACCTACTGCGAAGGACCGAAGTTGCGTTTGACTTCATTGGGAACGTGGACTCGGACATTTCGTTTGGCAGTTCGTACTTTTGCGATCTGCTTCGGAAGTTCGAAGCGGATCCTGCTCTAGGACTTGCCGGAGGCTGGTTGTATGAGCGCCGCAAGACTGAGTTTGAGCCCAGACAAAGGAAGCAATCTGGATCGGTTCCTCACGGCATCCAACTCTTCAGGCGAGCGTGTTTCGAGCAGATCGGGGGATATCTTCCGCTGAGGTACGGCGCCCCGGACTGGTGTGCTGAGGTCTCCGCGCGGATGCACGGCTGGCGAATAGAGTCGTTTCGTGACGTGCCCGCATTTCATCACCGACCGACAGGTAATGTCAGCGGACGCTTACGGTACTTGTACCGGTCGGGCTTGTCTGCCTACTCTCTAGGCAGCCACCCGCTCTTTGAGATAGCCAAGTGCATCGTGCGTTTGCGTCACCGTCCTTATGTTGTCGGTGCTCTTAGCAGACTAACAGGTTTTGTGGTTGGGTATTGCCGCCAGGAAGAGAGGCAGGTTCCCTTCGAACTAGTGCGTTTTCTAAGATCTGAGCAGACTCGCAGGTTGCACATAGGGTGGCCTGCGCGGCAGTCGACACCAGAACTGAGGGACCACGGTATTGGCCTCAAGTAAGAATAGGTATTCCGAGCTTCATCGACATGTTAACTATCCTGAGAAGGACTAGTCGTTTGGGCATTAGCGCGGTGTTTTTCGCACTCTGCCAGACACGTGACAAGCTTCTGCGCGCAATTGGAGTTCGTCTTTTGGTCCCGTCGATCGTCATTTACTATCACGTAGTTGCGCCTGGGCATCGCAAGCGTTTTGCCGCTCAATTGGACGCTCTTCTGCGCTGGGCGAAACTCGTTAGGGCCGATGTGGCGACTCCAGTGGAATCCGGAGTGAGGCATGTGGCGGTCACATTCGACGATGGATCCATAACGGTTCTGACCGAGGCATTCCCAGAATTGGAGAAGCGGGGCATTCCCTTTACCGTCTTCGCTATGTCGGGCATGCTCAGCCAGCCAGTCAGCTGGGAACCAGCTCCAGAACGCCTTATGTCAGCCGAGGAATTGCAAACTTTAAGCAAAAGCGACCTGGTGACAATCGGTTCCCATACCGTCTCTCATCCCTCACTGCCTACACTGACGGAGTCGTCCGCCCGGGCGGAGTTGCGCAACTCGAAGTTGAAGCTGGAAACGCTCCTGCAGAGAAAGGTAACCCTGTTCTGTTTTCCGTATGGCGATTTCAACACCGACCTGGTTGAGTGGTGCCGCCAGGCCGGATATGAACGCGTGTTTACGACTTTACCCGGGAATGCCTTCGAGACACCGCGCGAGTTTGTCTCCGGGCGAGTTCGTGTTGACCCAGCCGACTGGCCGTTGGAGTTTTACCTCAAGATTGCCGGGGCGTACAACTGGTTGCCGGCGGCGATTGCCCTCAAGCGGAGGCTGAGATCAGTACTCGGTCTCGAACAGCTCCCGCACCGTGCCATCAACCACTTGGAGCTCTTGAATAAATGAGTGAACCTGTCATCCAATATTTTCGCTGCCCAGAGCATTACGTTTCATTTGCTCTGAAGGGGTCGCTTTCGGAGACCAGCGGATATTTCCGTTTTGGCGCGGACACAGTTTATGGCCGGTACTGCGGAGGCAACCCGTCTAACTCTTCGTTGGGTCCCTTACAGGACGCATCTTTGGACACAACGGTAAAAGACGGGAAAATATACCTTCCATTCGACGTTGCCCAAGTAATCGACAGTCTTCGGTATGAGCGGTATGCGCAAGCTTACGCAGACGCGGGCTCAGCGATTCGATCAGCAATAAGACCCCTGTATTACTTTGTGCGCCCACTCTTACACATTGGAATCAGAAAGCATCTCCAAAAATTCCACCTGAGCGACTGGCACAAGCTTTCCTTTCCGGCTTGGCCAGTGGATCGAACCGTCGACAACGTATTTGAGCAGTTACTCTTACTGTCACTCAGGGCCACCGGGGTGAACAGGATTCCATTTATCTGGTTTTGGCCTGACGGTGCTCAGAGTTGTGCCATCATGACACATGACGTCGAAACGACCCGAGGGATAAATTTCTCGGCGACTCTGATGGACATCGATGACTCGTTTGGAATCAGCGCATCGTTCCAAGTCGTGCCGGAACGGCGATATGAAGTCACGCCAACGTACTTGGAGACAATAACCAAGCGCGGCTTCGACCTTTGTGTTCAGGATCTGAACCACGACGGACATCTGTACAAGAATCGGCAACAGTTCATCAAGCGTGCGGCAAAGATCAACTCCTACGGTCGTCTGTGGGGAGCCGATGGGTTTCGCGCTGCAGTCTTGTATCGCAGGCAAGATTGGTTCGACGCTCTTGACTTTTCGTACGACATGTCAGTTCCAAACGTGGCTCACCTCGACCCGCAGCGAGGTGGGTGCTGCACCGTGATGCCATATGCTGTAGGCCGGTTGTTGGAACTTCCTGTTACTACTACCCAGGATTACCCGCTCTTTCACATACTGAAAGACTACTCGATTGGCCTCTGGAAACAACAGATCGAGCTCATCATGGCAAAGCACGGTCTCATCAGTTTTATCATCCATCCCGATTACATCGTTGGTTTGCCAGAGCGGAGGATCTATGAAGCTCTGCTTGCTCACCTGCTTCAATTACGGCAGGACAAGGGGGTTTGGATAGCAAAGCCGAGTGAGGTTAACCTCTGGTGGAGAGAGAGGGCAAAGATGAAGATCATTGAGGATGGCGAGGATGTGCGGACCGAAGGGCCCGGCAGGGAACGAGCCCGCATAGCCTATGCCAGTGAGAAGGATGGTCGCCTGGTCTTGACGGTCGAAAGGCAGCAATCGTCAGTATGCACAATGTGAATCGGACGTGCCGGGTTACAATCGATGCCACAGAGACCTTAGGAATACCCCGACATCACCACACTAAGATCAGCTCTGGGCAGAGAAACGTCTGACTGTAAAGTGATATTCAACGATCAACGAAGGGATCAGTTGGAGCTTCGATGCATGTTCTTCATATAGTAGGTGCCAGACCGAACTTCATGAAAGCTGCGCCGGTTATCCGGGCTCTCGGGGGTCGGACTATCAAGCAGACACTTGTTCATACAGGCCAGCACTATGACCAGAACATGTCAGATGTGTTTTTCTCCCAGTTAGAGCTTCCCGCGCCAGACGTTAACCTTGGAGTCGGTTCGGGAAGTCACGCGCAACAGACTGCCGAAATCATGAGGCGGTTTGAGCCTGTCGCCCACGAGTACCGGCCAGACGTTGTTTTGGTTTACGGAGATGTGAACTCCACAGTCGCTGCGGCGCTGGTGTGCTCAAAACTGCTCTTGCCGATCGGGCATGTGGAGGCCGGATTACGCTCTTTCGACCGGACAATGCCGGAAGAAATTAACCGGATTGTTACGGATCGCTTGGCAGATTTGTTGTTTACTCCGTCCGAGGATGGAGACGAGAACCTTCTAAAGGAAGGTGTACCTGCAACAAAGATCTATCGGGTTGGAAATGTAATGATCGACTCCCTGATTCGGCTTCTGCCTTCTGCGATGCGGTGCTCCAGAAACGGATTTCCGGATCGCTATGCCTTGGTTACGCTGCATCGGCCTTCAAACGTCGATGACACTGCGAGTCTAAAGAGCATCCTGGACGCGCTGTGTGAAGTGAACGAGAGTCTGAGCGTGGTCTTCCCCGTTCATCCAAGGACGCGGCAGCGAATCGCCGACCTCGGTACCAAAGTTGAAAGGCTTCACCTGCTTGAGCCCACTCCCTACATTGAGTTCTTAGCTCTCCAGCAACGTGCAGCCGTGGTCATCACTGATTCCGGCGGGATTCAGGAAGAAACCACATACTTGGGTGTCCCGTGCTTGACCTTACGCAGCAATACCGAGCGGCCGGTAACTGTTACCGTGGGGACGAATGTTTTGGTTGGGCAGGATCGGGATAAGCTGATCTCCGAGCTGGGGAATGTGCTAGAGGGCAAAGCGAAGAAGGGAACGGTACCGCCTTTGTGGGATGGTCACGCAGGCGAGAGGATTGCTGAAATTATTGCGCAGCTGTAGCTGCGCAAATCGGAGCGGCGGATCAGGCCGCTCCAGTCTCCACTCTGACCATCAAACGACAGTCCACCTGGAATCACTTTTCGAGCGACAACGTGCAAAAATATCTTCGATTCGTTAACGGGCTCAGGAAGTTCATCAAATCCCGGATGGAGCCTGAGGAAGCAATTGAGTCTGCGCGGCAGCTTTTGCGGAAGCGAATGGCCGCGCGCGAAGATAACTTTTTGAATCTTGCGGATAAGAGCATCTTCGGTTATCCGCGCAGCCCATATCTCAAATTGCTGGGGCCTAAGCGAATCTCCTTTCACGACTTGAAGTCGTGGGTCAGACAACATGGAATAGAGGCCAGCCTTCGCATTCTTCAGAGCGAGGGGATCTATTTCACGGTCGATGAATTCAAAGGAAAAACTCCGGTCGTCCGCAACGGTATTCAGTTCCTCTGCGAGGAGTCGCTGTTCGATAATCCGTTTCTGTCTTATGCCTACGAAGTCAGAAGCGGCGCTACGCGCAGCGCAGGAACAAGAATCCGAATTGATTTCGATTACCTGCATCAACGCTGTCTCTATGACGCATTTCTGCTGCAGCTCCATGGTTGCCTGACTGTGCCAATCGCGAACTGGTTCCCGGTATTTCCCGGAGCCCCAGGAATAAACTCGAGCCTGCGCTTTGCGCACATTGGCAATCGTGTGCAACGGTGGTTCTCGCAAGTGTCCGAGGATCAGCTTAAGGTGAATTGGGAAAAAAGGTGGGGCACGAAGCTGATCTTCTTGCTGCATAGCTTTTACGGGTTGCCTTTGGCCGAACCCGAATATGCAAGCTTGAACGACGCCCATAAGCTTGCGGAGTGGGCCTCGCAAGTGCTCAACGATCATCCTACCTGCATGATCTACACATTCGCAGCGTCAGCCGTCCGCGTGTGCATTGCTGCCGCAGAAGCAGGTCTCAATATCAAAGGAACAAAGTTCTTCGTGACGGGGGAGCCCCTTACGCCACAGAAAAAGCGGGAAATCGAATCCGTCGGAGCGTCTGCCGTGCCGGTCTATGGCATTTCGGAAGCCGGCGTGATCGCAGCGGGTTGTGACAAGGCCCACGCGGCGAGCGATCACTGCCATATGTACAAGGACACCACGGCGATTATTACCCACACACATCAGGTGCCTCACTCAGACATGACAGTTGATTCCTTTCTTTTTACCAGTCTTTTGTATGAGTCCCCAAAGCTGCTTCTCAACGTCGGGATGGGCGATTACGGCGAGGTCTCAACCGGTGGATGTGATTGCGAATTTGCCGCTATCGGATTTGACACGAACGTCAGCGGCATCCGCAGCTACGAGAAGTTAACTGGAGAGGGTGTGACCTTCGTGGACACGGATTTCGTCCGCATCATTGAGAAAGAGCTTCCCGAAAAATTCGGCGGCAGGAGCACGGATTACCAACTCGTCGAAGAAGAGGATGCGAGGGGGCTGACGCAATTGCAATTATTGGTCAGTCCGCGCGTCGGATCGGTCAATGAGAGCGAGGTATTTCGGACATTCCTGGCCCTTCTGAAAACCGCCGAGGATAGCCCGGAATCTTGGGCTCAATCCGGAACCGAGATGTGGAAGCAATCGAAGATAGTGAAAATCAAGCGAGGTTTTCCAATTCCAACTGCTAGCGGAAAGATTCTCCCCTTTTACTTGCTGAAAGCCAAGAAACAACAAGTCGTCAACATCTAAAAGTCCAAAAGGAGCTTACTGTATGGGATTTCCAGTGCGAAGGCTTAGGAGATTACGCCAGAACAGCAATTTCAGGGAACTCGTTCGCGAGACGAATCTTTCCGTCAAAGATTTCATTCTGCCGCTTTTTGTAGTTCCGGGCACTGGGATCAAGAAGGAGATCAGTGCTCTTCCGGGCAACTACCATCTCTCGGTGGACTGCCTGGTCGAGGAAGCGCGACAGGTGCGAGACTTGGGCATTTCAGCCGTGCTCCTGTTTGGTGTTCCGGAAACAAAAGACGAGCACGCGTCGAGCGGTTACTCGCCGGACGGAATTGTCCAGCAGGCGGTGCGGGCGCTGAAGAGCACCGTTCCGGACATTCTGGTCATTACCGATGTTTGTCCCTGCGAGTACACCACGCACGGCCACTGTGGGATTATTGAAAACGGCTACCTGGTGAACGACCGCTCCCTGGAAGTACTCACCAAGATCACCGTCTCTCACGCCGAAGCCGGCGCTGACATGGTTGCTCCCGCCGCCATGCTCGACGGGGAGATTCAGGCAATGCGCCAGGCCTTGGACGCGCGTGGCTTCCACAATCTGCCGATTATGGGCTACTCCGCGAAATACGCTTCGAAGCTCTACGATCCTTTTTTCAAGGAAGGAACCCATTCGACCTTGTCCTTTGGCGACAAGAGAACGCATCAGATGGACTATTCCAATTCTGACGAAGCCATGCGGGAAATCGCACTCGACATCGAGGAAGGCGTGGACATCATCATGGTGAAACCCGCCCTCTTTTACCTCGACGTGGTTTACCGCGCGAAGAAGGAATTCCAGATGCCGCTTGCCGTATACAACGTGAGTGGCGAGTACGCCATGATCGATGCCGCGGCAAGGATGGGACGGCTGGACCGGGACGCCATCATGTTTGAGGCGTTAACGTCCTTGAAGCGCGCCGGGGCGGATCTGATCATCACTTACTTTGCCAAGCGGGCTGCAACCCTGTTGTCCGAGCAGCAAAGAGAAGCCTCCGGAAAAATCCCGGCGGACGAAGTTGGCTCACCGCTGGAGACCCCAAACGGAGTACTCAAAACCTTCTGAGCGCCACACTTCCTTTGCTGACGGCCCTCCCCTCGTGAACTGCTCAAAGACCTGTCAGGCAATCTTGTTCGGCCAGTTACGGGATATCCATGAACTTTCAACTTATCGGCGTTAACCACAACACCGCGCCGCTCAACCTGCGCGAGAAACTGGCCATTCCAGAATCTCGACTGTCCGAGGCGCTGCAACAACTCGTGCAGCACCCGGGCGTCGCCGGGGGACTGATCCTGTCCACATGCAACCGGGTAGAGGTCATGGTGGAAAACAAGGGCGCGAGCGCGGATCTGCGCAGCTTCCTGGGCGACTACTTTGGTATTGCCCTCGCCGAGATGGAGCCTCATCTCTACGAATACTGGCAAGGGGATGCAATCCACCACCTATTCCGCGTCGCAGCGAGCCTCGACTCCATGGTCGTAGGGGAGCCGCAGATCCTCGGCCAGGTAAAAGAGGCCTGCGCAACTGCGCGAGCTGCCGGCACCATGAGCCCTCAGCTCGACCGGCTCCTCACCCGGGCATTTGCTGCGGCGAAGAGAGTCCGCACTGAGACCGCGGTGGGATCCTGTGCCGTTTCGGTTGCATCCGTTGCCGTCGAACTCGCGCAAAACATCTTCGGGTCGCTCGAAAACAAACATGTGTATCTGGTGGGTGCAGGAGAGATGAGCGAATTGGCGGCACGGCATTTGATGGCGCGCGGCGCCAGCTCAATTTTTGTCTCCAGTTGCAGCTACGATCGGGCGACAAAATTGGCGACTGCCGTGAACGGCAAGGCTATCCGGTTCGAAGAGCTCTATGATACGTGCCATCTCGGCGATATCGTCATCACCTCGACGGCTGCGCCGCACACCATTTTTCGCCGCGAGCACGGTGAGCTCTTTCTTAAGCGGCGGAAAAATCGGCCCATGTTCTTTATCGATATCTCCGTCCCGCGCAACGTGGATCCCGAAATGAACAAACTGGATGGCATCTTTGTGTACAACATGGATGATCTGCAACGGACAGTCGCCGAGCATGTGGAGAATCGTCGGAAGGAAGCTGAGCGGGCGGAGGCCATCGTTTCTGCTGAAGTCGAACGCTTCCAGGCTGGTTTGCAGATCCTGGACGTCGTGCCAACCATCGTATGGTTGCAGGAACGGATGGAAAACATCCGGCAAAGCGAGATTGATCACGCCCGCGGTCGTTTGGGCAAGCTTTCACTGGAGCAGGAAGCAGCCATCGACGCCATTACGCGCGGGATCGTCAATAAACTCATGCACAGTCCAATCAGCGCGTTGAAATCGGCTGCTCGACAGGCCGAAGCAGGTGTCTTACTTCCGCTGGTAGAGCGCTTGTTTGATGTCTCAGACCGCGAGCCGGCGCAATCGGACGTCGAATTGAATCGAAAAACCCTCAAGTTTCGGGCCCCTGAGCGTGAATCGAACTCAGGAAGGGAGCGGTTGGGGGAAGCCAGTGGCACAGACTAAGGGCGTAAGCGAAAGAAATAAATAATGGATTTGCGGGCCTTTATTGACCTGCTCTCGACGCAAGGTCATCTGAAGCGAATCGAGCGGGAAGTTGATTGGAAATTTGAGATCGGGAGCATCACTCGAGAACATCGGGTGCCGCTCCTTTTCGAAAATGTAAAGGGATATCCCGGACGTCGCGTTTTCACCAATGGTCTGAGCAATGCGGGGTTGATCGCACTCGCCTTGGGTCTCGACCCCAAGCAAGACCCGAAGATCATAATTAGCGAAGCCAGAACAAGACTGCAGAACCCGCTGGCGCCCACGACCGTGAAGTCCGGCCCGGTTCTGCAGAATGTAGTTCCGGCGCCCAACGTTGATTTCCTCACCTTTCCGGTTCCGCAATGGAGCACCCAGGATGCCGGCCGGTATTTAGGAACATGGCACATCAACGTCACGAAAGATCCGGAAACCGGAGCCCGCAATGTGGGCGTGTACCGGATGCAGGTTCTGGGGCCCAAACAAGCAACCGTCAGCACCTCTCCCACAAGTGACCTGGGTCGTCACGTCGCCAAGGCTGAAAAAGCGGGCCGGGCACTGCAGATGGCAATTGCGATCGGCGTCAGTGAGGCAATAATGATCGCGGCTAGCGCTGCCTGCCCCTATGGTTTCGATGAGTATGAGTTCGCTGGTGGCCTGGAAACAGGGCCCTTGCAGCTCTTGAAATGTCAGACCGTGGATTTGGAAGTACCCGCGGATTCGGAAATCGCCATCGAGGGTTTCATAAAACCTGGTGAGCGGGTACAGGATGGCCCCTACCTCGACTATGCCGGGAAGGCGAATACGAACCCCAATGCCTTTCTTTTTGAAGCCACCCGGCTTATGTTTCGCAACAATCCCATTTTCCGGGGCACGTCCGTTGGCCTGCCTGGCGCGGAAGATCACCAGGTCTTTTCGCTTCTTGCTCACTTGAATCTTGTGGATTTCCACGGCCGGCGTTCGCGACAGCGGGTCCAAAATCCCCTCCTGAAGAAGAGACTCTTCAGGGCCTTCCAATTCGCCGGAAGGCTCGGGGGCCTCCATCCGCGTAACTGGGGCGCGTAACTTAGAGCGCAAGCATCCGCCTGGATACACTGTGTCCTCACGTCCTTAGATTTTGCAGCCGCATGACACGGACGAACCGGCAATGGAAAAACTGAAGATCATTCACATTTATAAGTCGTTCAACGTCTTCAATGGCTTGATCGAAATCCTGACCATCATGGGACAGGATCTCGACCATTCGCGCTTTGAGTTGGGCGTCTGCGTCAACGAGTACAGTCCAAACTACTTCGGTGAAAGATTTCAGCAGTTGGGCGGCCGCATCCATTCCTTGAACACCAGAAACGGCCTGCTCGGCGAACTCTCCGCATTCGTGAAACTGGTGAGGTTTCTCAAGCGGTATCGCCCGGACGTGGTGCAGACCCACGTTCTAAAGGCCAATCTGCTCGGAATTTTGGCGGCGAAAATCGCCGGCGTGCCGGTTGTTATCGCCACCGAAATGACCCTCAAGGATACGGCCCCTTCCAGTGGCAGACGCATAAGGGACCGGGTGCTGCATCCCGTCGCCGCGCGCGTCATCAATCGCTGCGACAAGTATGTGGTCACTTCCGAATTCATCAGGAACGAATGGTCGCGCGGGATTGATCCGCAGCGTTTCGAAGTAATTTATCCGCCATTTAACCTGGAGAAGCAGCAATCCGCCTTGCGTACGCCACGAACATCCGTGAACGGCGGAGCCAAGAATATTGGCTTTGTCGGACGTTTGTCTGACGAGAAGGCCATTCCGATCTTGATGGCGGCCTTCGTTCTTATCCGGCAGCGTGCGGAGAACGCCATCCTTACCATTGTGGGCACCGGTCCGCTGGAACAGCAATTGAAAGCGTATGCGAGCACCTTGGGCATCGGCGAGTACATTCGGTTTGCTGGCCACCTGCCAAACTCCTTTGAGGCTTTGAAGAATTTCGATTTGTTCGTCCTGCCTTCACGCACGGAAGGCTGCCCTATAGTGGTCCTGGAAGCTATGGCCATGGGGTTGCCCGTCGTGGCTACCCGCGTTGGCGGAAACCCTGAGTTAGTTGCCGATGGTGAGAGTGGATTGCTGGTTCCCCCCAATGATCCGGCGGCCATGGCAGAGGCTGTTCTGAAGATTCTCACCGTGAATGACATGGCGAGACAGATGGGCGCCAGGGGACGTCAGCGCGCTTTCGAACACTTCCACCCGAGTCTGTTCACCCGGCACTTGCAGGATCTTTATCAACAGCTCTATGAACGAAAAATGGCGAAAGGCTCTCCCTGGGCCCGCAACGCCAAGCCTGGCGACGGCCTATCAACCGTTCCTGTGCCGGACATGTCGTCTCATGCCCCTGGCTCGAAGCAATAATTTCTCATGAAGCGAGTGGTTATTATCGGAGGCGGCTTGGCCGGGCTGGGAGCCGCATGGGAATTGCACCGGCAAAACGGCGGCAAGTCGACCATGGTGGAGTTGTACGAGAAGGAAAGCCGCTTGGGCGGCCTCTGCCGTACGGAAACAGCGGGCAATTTTCATTTCGACTATACCGGTCACGCTCTCCACTTTCGGACGGATTTGTTCCGCGAGTTAGTTTTCGGCCTCATCGGAAACCAGCTTGAGCAGCGGACCCGTCACGCTTTTGTGTTCTCCAAGGGCGTCTACACGAATTATCCCTTTCAAGCGAACTTGTATGGTCTGCCACGGGAAGTCATTACCGACTGCATTTATGAGTACGCCAAAGAGCACTTCCGTGCTGAGAAAAGGCCCGTCAATAACTTTGAAGACTGGATTCTCGGCCATTTTGGACAGGGCATTGCGGATCATTTCATGATCCCTTATAACTCCAAGCTTTATCGACGGCATCCCCGCGAATTGGCGGCGGATTGCGGGGGTCGGTTCGTGCCGTCATCGGATTTGAAGCTGCTGCTGCAAGGGGCGATGACCCCTGTCGAAGGAAACCTCGGCTACAACGCTAGCTTCCACTATCCCAATGCGGGGGGGATGGAAACTTTGATCCGTGGTATGGCGAAACTGGCGGGCGGCGTGTGCCTGAACGAAGCCATCGTCAGAGTCAGACCCGCCGCGCGCACTGTAATCAACGCACAAGGAAAAACCATCCCTTACGACGCCCTCATCTCGACGCAGCCGCTTCCGGAGCTTGTCCGATCACTGGAAGACGCCCCTCCGGAGGTCATCGCCGCCGCCAGCCAGTTGGTTCACGTTTCTGTTCTGAATATTAACTTCGGAGTTAGGGGCGACTTGGGAAGCAAGCACTGGGTCTATGTTCCCGAAGCGGAGTATGTGTTCTATCGCGCCGGTTTTCCCCACAATTTTTCCAGCGCCATGGTGCCTGCGGGCCACAGTTCGATCTACGTAGAGGTTTCCTATGACCCGAGGCAGGCCATTGATCAGGAGTGCATCAAGAACCGCTGCGCTGCCGACCTCGTGCGCATGGGGGTACTTCAGGACCGCAATCAAATCGTCAGTTCCAAGGTGTTGAATATTCCCTACGCATACGTCATTTTCGATCATGCTCGAGAGAAGGCACTCAGCACCATCAAAGCGTTCCTGGACCAGGCGGGAATCTTTCCGTCAGGCCGCTTTGGCTGCTGGGATTATCACTCAATGGAAGACTCCTTCCTGTCGGGGAAGGACGCTGGAACTGCTGCCGCCGCCCGCTTAAGCTGATGCCATCGCTGCGTCGGTCGGTCCCGGTTCACAGGATTTAGTGTTAAATGACTGCTTCCTACAGCAGGTCAAGACGACTTGCAGTTCTCCTCGTTGTGCCTGATGTGTCTGTGCGCCCTGACTTGGCGATTCTCGGGGATGCGATCCCATCTTTGTCCGACGCCGAGCACATAGACTATGCCGAGTTGTTGTCCGCCTACAACTACGCCTTCGACATCGTCACTCCGGACGATTTGGCATCGTGCCTCTTCGCCGATTCAGACTCAATCAAATATTCAACCATTGTGATCGCTGTGGCGCTGTCCAGTCTGAGCGATGCATCGCTGTCTGTGATCCGTCAGGTCTCCCATGAACTCGGCGTCAGTCTCATCGCGGCGTACGATCATCCCGACGACAGAAGTGGCACATGGTTTGGAATCGAGCGCTTCACTGGCAAGCGGATACTCTGGCCATTAAAAGCCATTATCAACCGATGGCCGCATGAGAATGGCCCTGCTTGCGTGGCGAATTATGGGCCCAAGTCGGGCCTCCCTGGCATCCGCCGCCGCGGGTTGCGCAAACTTTCATGGAAACAAACGTTTACCAAGGGGCTGAGCCTCATTAGCAGCCTGAAGCTACCCTATATGAGGGCCGCTCGTGCACCTGGGGCACAAGTATTGTCGACCACGATGCGCGGCGAGGCGCTGGTCTGGTCATACCGGTTCGGCAATGCAACGAACTACTACTTCGCACTTCACGGAGATTTGTTTCTTGACAAGTACAACGAGATGCATCGTCTCGTTCGATCTGCCCTCGATGCAAATAGCGGCCATGGAATGGTGTGCGCAGATCTTGACAAGACGATGGTTCTTCGGCTCGACGATCCCGGCGCGTCAAAGGCAGAGTATGTAGACGGCGGCTGCCTTCTGACCGAAAAGGAATGGGAGGAATTGGGTACCCTGCTCGAAGAAGAGCACGCGCCGTTGAGCGTAATGTACACACCCGGATGGGTGGACGATGGAGACCATAAGTCAGGCGACGTATATATTGATGACAAGTTGCTCTCTGCGCGAACCCCTGGTGCTCTGCACGATTCTGCGCGCGTCAAATACGTATTCTCCGACTCCCAGAGACCTCCACACGATCATGTCTCGGAGTTCCATGGACTCGAGACGCTGGTCAAGAAGCGCCTCGTCGACGTCCACTCGCACGGTCTCACGCATCTCACTCCCGACCATAGCGCCTGGGCGGCTGCTCCGGACAAGCGTGTCGACACGCGCTGGTACATCGAATTTTACGACGCCAGAAAGGACAGGCCGATCAGCCCTGAGGATTCGGCGGCAGCAATGGAGAGGTCAAAGGGTAAGATCGAGGACCTGTTTGATGCGCCTGTTGCGGCATTAACACCTTCGAGTCACAAACATGATAGCGAGTGTGATGCTCTTGCACATGCAGCCGGTTACGACCTGTTTTCGGCAGACTATACCGGAATCATGAAACGTGGATTCCTGGTACGAAACTGGAAAATACCTGCGTTAATGCTTTATTTCAAGGAACCGTCCGCCTCGATCGCGAAGGCGGGATACCCGGTCGTTGGGGTCGTTCATGACTATGAAGTCAAGCCAAGCCTCGATCAGTTCCGCGGCCATATCAGAAAATGGAGAGCAGCCGGGATAAAACGATACATATCTCTGAACAGTCTCGCAGCGTCGCTCTGTTCTCAAATAAATGCTTACTCCTCAATCAAGGAATCAAGGATAGAAGTGAGGATTACGTTGGCGGCGGCTACCAGGTCCAGTCGGCGCCCGACGGCTCGGGTTAGAACGGAAATATTGGTACAAATCATCTTGCCGCAAGGATCTTCGTACACAGGGGATTCCATAGACATTACTGGTGGGGCATTGGTCTCTGTGGAAGAGCCTGCGCAACATACGGTAAGCATGTCGGTAAGAGTGACCGACAATACGTCCCTGACAATCGTAATTCCAGTGCGTCTGTCGCAATCCGGCAACGGGATTGCTTCGTCGAATCATCGAGATAGCAACATGTTATTGACTCGCTGACTCAGGTATGACCGACGTCAATAACAATACGCTGGGCAGTGCTGTCGGAGTGATGATATTCAGGCATGAAGTCGTCCACGCTATGTTGGCCGTTGCGGGGCTTCGCATTGGGAACTCGAACGTAGACCCAAAGCTAGTACGTCGCAATAACCAATCTGTTGGCTAATCGGTACCTGAATCCGAGTATTCACTATGGCTTCAAAGCCTTGGGGACGTTGGATGACGAATACACAGGAACTTGAGTTCGATATCGTACTTGCTACCCGCAACCGACAACAGGTTTTACAGTTGTCGATTCCACTGATGCTTGCACAGAATCGCCTGCCACGCCGCTTTATTGTGGTGGATGCCAGCGATGATCATTCCGCGGTGCGTCGTGTGGTGCAGGAAGTCTTTGAACGAGCAGAGACACGAGCACAACTGTTAATTGTAGAGTCTCCAATCGCCGGTAGCTCTTACCAGCGTAATATCGGGTTGCAATATGTGGAATCGCCGGTGGTGATCTTTCCAGACGACGACGTGTTGTGGTTCCCGGGTGCAGCAGAAGCCATCATGCAAATATACGAGAAGGATGCGGCTAAAACAGTCGGCTGCGTTGCTGCATCGGTGGCTCCCGTTTATCCAGCGGGTGCGTTTCCCTCGAACAAAGGTCCGTATCAGCTCGAACTGCGGGACCGGGTGTCCAAGAACATTCGTAAAGTCTTAGCGCCAATCGAAGACAAGCTTTTCCCGGACCCCATGGATCCAGGTCGCTTATGGATGGAAGTCTGGAGTAGAAAGATACCTCCAATGTGGCTCGAGGAAGACGATGGCGAACTGTGCGGGCCTGTTTTTGGATATCGCACGTCGTTTCGAACAGAAGTGATTCGCGACCTAGGCGGATTCGACGAGCGGTTGGGAAGGTATAGCATGTTTGAGGATAGCGACGCATCCATTGGCAGCCTGCGAGAACACATCAACGTACGTGCAAGGCGGGCGAGAGTGTTCCATTATCGTGTCCCAGGTGAACGTGTCAGCGGTTCAGAATTTGGGATGATGGCGATTCTGAACAGGGCTTATGTAGTGTGCAAGCATTCGCTGCCTCGGTCGACAGCCCGCAGAAGGCTCAAAAAATATCTTTACTACAAGCTCCTTCGATATCTCTTACAGACATATACTACCTATGGCCGCCAGCGATTTTGGGGCGCCTTCCACGCGCTGCCGGAGGCTTTACGACTCGTAGATGCTCCAATCGGAGAGCTACCGGATCGATATACTCAAGCTCGTTCTGACCTTGTCGAACGCGCCGGACCGCCTCAACGTTCACCGAGCAGACCGGCGCATTGCGAGTTAACGACTTGCGAGACGAGCGATGCTGCGATCCACGGTAGCTCGAATTCCAAGGAGAAGTAACTCGATTGATAACCCAACCTACGTGCCTGAATATCAGCGTTTCACACTGTGTAGGAGGTAAGCACCGGTGACCTTGTCGCCACTGCTCGCAAGGCTTGTGGGCAGAATAGCGTTCGCCGCCCCTGGAGGCCGCAGTGTGCGGCCGTGGCTTCATCGGCTCCGTGGAGTTGGAATCGGGAAAAACGTCTGGATTAGCCAGCTTGTATATATCGACGAAGTACATCCCACCGATGTCACAATCGGCGACAACTGCACTATCGGGCTCCGGACTTCTATTTTCACTCACTTTTACTGGGGACGTAGAAGGCCGACCAGCAATGGGAAAGTGGTAATTGAAAAAGACGTCTTTATTGGGCCGCACTGTGTGATCTTACCTAACGTGCGCATTGGTGAAGGGGCAGTGATCAAAGCCGGCACGGTAGTAAGCCGCAATGTGCCGCCGCACACTTTTTGGGGATCTCCATCTGCCGAAGCCTTGGGAGTGGCAACCGTTCCACTAACCCCAGAACATCCTTACGAGGAATTTGTGGACGGCTTGAAAATGCGGCCCAAGCGCCGGACCAATTGTCCTGGCACCAAGCCTGAGTCGCGCTGAGATTGGCTGCCTTTCGATTTAGCTGGGATAACCACAATGACCGGTGTGCTTCCACCCAATCTGATCGCCTGGGTCGTTCGCCGGATCCTGGATGTACCTAGAACGCACTGACTGTTAACAGCTTGTGGAGATGAGCAACCGATGTGTGGAATTGCTGGCGTTCTAGAACGAAAGAGTGGAGTGGTCGACCGTTGGATGTTGCAGCGGATGGTCTCGGCATTGTCACACCGGGGTCCTGACGGGCAAGGGATCCACATCGACCGTGAGATCGGGTTGGGACATACACGGCTCAGTATCATCGATTTAGCCGGGGGCAAACAACCAATGTCTAACCCAGAAGGCACGATCTGGATTGCCTTCAACGGGGAGATATTCAACTATATCGAGCTCCGGGCCGGTCTGGTCAACCGTGGCTGGTGTTTCACTACGAAGTCGGATACCGAAGTGATCCTGCGTCTTTACGAAGAGAGGGGGGAGGATTGTGTTCATGAGTTGAACGGTCAATGGGCTTTTGCGATCTGGGACACGCGACAGAACAAACTGTTTTTGTCGCGCGATCGCATGGGGGTACGGCCGCTGTTTTACGCAATCACCGCGGATCGCCTTATGTTTGCATCCGAGATCAAAGCTCTCTTTGCGGGTAGTACGGATTTAGACCGTCGGATTGATCTTGAAGCGCTCGATCAGATCTTTACATTCTGGGTGACCTTGCCGCCTAGAACCGCCTTCAAAGGGATTTCGCAGCTTCCTCCTGGGCACTCGATGATCGTCCACGAGGGGGTAACACGAATCGTTAAGTATTGGCAGCCGAGCTACGAACCCGAAGGCACCGAAGATTCTCCCTCAGTCGTCAAGATCCTGACCGAAGAGTTGTTGAGTTTACTGCAAGATGCTACGAGAATTCGCCTGCGTTCGGATGTACCGGTCGGAGCCTATCTGAGCGGCGGCATCGATTCGTCGCTCATCACTGCCTTGATCCAACGCGCGCATAAAGGTGCTCTAAGAACATTTTCCGTTGCGTTTGACGATGCTGAGTTTGACGAGAGCTCCTATCAGCAACAAGCGAGTGCCTTTCTCAATACGGACCACAAACAAATTCGTTGTTCCTATCAGGACATTGGTGAGGTGTTTCCCGAAGTCGTATGGCACGCCGAGCAGCCCATATTGCGAACCGCTCCAGCGCCTTTGTTTCGCCTTTCTTCCCTTGTTCATGAGTCCGGATTCAAAGTGGTTTTGACGGGAGAAGGGGCGGATGAGATTCTCGGCGGGTACGACATCTTCATGGAGGCTAAGATCCGGAGATTCTGGGCAGCGAATCCCAATTCGCGAAGACGTCCCCTTCTGCTGAAAAAGCTGTACCCCTATATGCAAAACCTCCAGACACAATCTGGTGAATACTTGAGGAGTTTCTTCCACGTCACGGAATCGAACCAACAAAGCCCTTTCTTTTCGCATCTGCCGCGTTGGCAGCTCACTTCCATGCTCAAGGTGTTTTTCTCGCAGGACGTGCGCTCACAACTCGCGTCTCACGATGTCTACAGAGATGTGCAGGCCGCTCTTCCACCTGAGTATGCTGGCTGGCCACACTTCTGCCAAGCGGAGTACCTCGAGACTGCCTACCTTCTGCCCGGCTACATTTTATCCTCTCAAGGCGATCGAATGGCCATGGCTCATTCGATCGAAGGAAGGTATCCGTTCCTGGACCACCGCATTGTGAAATTTGCAGGACAGCTCTCGCCTTCCTTGAAGATGAAGGTGTTGAACCAGAAATTTCTCTTGAAGCACGCAGCCGAGGGGTTGATCCCGCCAGAAATCGTTCGTCGTCCCAAGCAACCTTACCGCGCCCCCGACGGCAAGAGCTTCTTTCAACCCAACGCGTTGCCGTATGTCGAAGAGTTACTGTCGCTCGACAAAATCATTGGCGCTGGCATTTTTGATCCCAGTGCCGTCTCTGCGCTAGTGAAGAAATTCAAAGCTGGCCGGGCCATCGGGGTCAAGGACAATATGGCGCTGGTCGGAATACTTTCCACACAGCTGTTAACCGAGTCTTTTGTCGACCGCTTTCACCCAGGAGCCCGCATTTCATGGAGCAACTCAGCAACGAACTGCGCAATTTCATCGTAGAGAATTTTCTTTTCGGACAGTCATCTGATTTCTCTGACAACGATTCGTTCTTGAAGACGCGAATCATCGACTCCACAGGCGTTGTCGAGCTCATCTCGTGGGTTGAGGAGAGCTATGGCATCAGGGTGGAGGATGACGAGATCGTGCCCGACAACCTCGACTCCATCAACAAGCTCAGCCGATTCATTGAGCGGAAGACCTGCGTATCGCGATAGGAGTAGCTTCATGCAGCTTGAACAGTTTCTGGAGGCCAGCGCCAGTAAGTATCCTGAGAAAGTGGCCTTGGTATTTGAAGAAGAGAGGTGGACGTACAGCCAGATTGACCGAGCATGCAATCGCCTGGCGCATGCGTTCCTTAAAGCTGGGATCCAGCGTGGCGACCGAGTGGTGATATGCCTGCCTAATTGTGTTGAGGCGGTTCTCGCGGTGTTCGCCACTTTGAAGGCGAATGCAGTATTCGTTTTTGTTAATCATTCGACCAAGGCTGACAAGTTGACATACATCCTCAACAATTGCCGCGCCGTTGCGTTGGTCACATGGGATAGCAAGTTGAAGGAACTGTCTGGCATGGATGACGGCATTCCCTACACGCGAGCAGTCTTCGGCGTGGGCGCTGCTGAGACGTGTTCCGAAGAGTGCCAACGACTGGGCAAAACATTAACCTTGGTTGATGCCGCTGTCGCTGCGCAGGGGTGCGATCGCCCACCGGAAAAACGGTGTATCGACCTGGATCTTGCGGCGCTGATATACACATCCGGTTCGACGGGGCGGCCAAAGGGAGTAATGCTAAGCCACCTGAACATGGTTTCAGTAGCTACCTCAATTACCACTTACCTGGAGAATACGGCCGACGATGTAGTTGTCAATGTGCTTCCCCTTTCGTTTGATTATGGGCTCTACCAAGTGTTGATGATGTTTAAGGTCGGCGGCCGAGTCGTGCTTGAGCAATCGTTCAATTATCCCTTCCAGCTAGTGAAACGCTTGATTGAAGAGGAAGTCACCGGCCTTCCCATTGTGCCGACGGTATCGGCCCTGCTTTTGCAGTTAGACTTGTCCAAGTACTCTTTTCCCCGTCTCCGATATATTACAAATACCGCCGCGGCCCTTCCCACGCGGCACATCAAGGACCTCCGTCGGCTGTTTCCTCGGACAAAGATTTACTCGATGTATGGATTGACAGAGTGCAAGCGCGTGTCATACTTGCCGCCCGACCAGATCGATGTGCGACCGACATCTGTCGGCCGTGGTATGCCGAATGAGGAGGTATACATCGTCGACGACGCAGGCCAGACCGTTGGCCCCGGTGTGGTCGGGGAGCTGGTGATTCGTGGATCCAACGTGATGAAGGGATATTGGGAGCTCCCGGAGGAAACAGAAAAAGTGTTGAAGCCTGGTCCGTTCCCGGGAGAGAGGGTGCTTTATAGTGGAGATCTGTTCCGTTCCGACGAAGAGGGGTACTTGTATTTTGTAGGACGCAGAGACGACATCATCAAGACACGAGGCGAGAAAGTGAGTCCGCGTGAGGTTGAAGATGTTATCTATGGGATGGATGGCATAGCCGAGGTCGTTGTCATCGGTGTCCCGGATCCCGTGTTGGGTAATGCAATCAAAGCAGTTGTCAGCCTGCGGCCCGGGGCAACCGTTACCGACAAGGACATATTAAACAGGTGCCGCGAGAAGTTGGAAGATTTCATGATTCCAAAGCTGGTGTCGTTTGAGCCTTCGCTGCCGAAGACTCAATCCGGTAAGATCAGTAAACGCATGATTCCTGCGGCTAAATAGTCTGGAGGAGATTTCTTGGAAAGTGCTGGAATATCGCAGTTGTTGGCAATCGACGCCGGCGCCGAAGTGGCGCGTATTTGCCAGAGCATAAGAGACACGGTCTTTGGCCAGTTCCGACGTAAAGGGATTGTGGTGGGAGTCTCTGGGGGCATTGATAGCAGCGTTGTCGCCGGCCTAGCCGTTCGAGCCCTCGGTAAGGAGCGCGTCTTAGCGCTGTTTACCCCGGAAATGGACTCCTCCGACGAGAGCTTACCATTAGGCCAAATGGTAGCTGATTGGCTCCAGGTTTCCTCGGCCCTCGAGGATATCAGCCCCATTCTTAGGGCCGCCGGTTGCTACCGCCGCAGAGACGAAGCCGTTCGCAGCGTGGTTCCCGAGTTTACCGACGATTACAAGTGCAAGTTAGCGCTTCCTAACATGCTTGATGCTAGCCGCTACCCGGTCTTTTCAATCGTAGTCCAGTCGCCCACAGGAGAAATGAAAAAGGTTAGACTGCCGCTGAAAGCGTATCTTGGTATTGTCGCGGCAACTAGCTTCAAGCAGAGAACTCGTAAAATGATGGAGTACTACTACGCAGATCTGCTGCAATTTGCGGTTGCCGGTACGCCAAACCGCCTGGAGTATGACCAGGGGTTCTTTGTCAAGAATGGAGACGGCGCGGCAGACCTTAAACCCATTGCTCATCTCTACAAAACGCAAGTATACGAGTTGGCGCGCTATCTGGGGGTACCGGACGAGATCCAGCGGCGGCCACCTACAACGGATACCTACTCGCTGCCGCAATCGCAAGAGGAATTCTATTTTTCCCTGCCTTTGGACAAAATGGATCTTTGCCTCTACGGCAAGGATCACGGAATCTTACCCGAAGAACTCGGCCCCATGGTCGGAATGCCCGTCGATCAGGTCAGTCGGGCATACGAAATGATTGATTCCAAGCGCCGAGCCGCGCAATACCTGCATATGCCCCCGGTTGTCATCGCGTCCGTAGAATAGTCAGACCTTTCAGTTACTCACCAACTGGAGTTATCCGCTTAATCCGCCCGATTCCCAGCACACTTGGAAGTGTGAACAACTCCAAATGGTTTAGACGAGACTTTGGAGTACTCTGATTCGCGATTTGGACAGAATTGCCGGAAGTGTCAGGGCCGGTGATAGAGGGACGCATATCTGCGGACGCGTGTGCCTGCTCAAGAAGCGCTAATCAAGAGCTAAACATGAAGAAAGTCCCTCAACTGGATGCCGTTCGCGGATTGGCCGTGCTGCTAGTGTTGGTACATAACACCGACATATATCCATCTCTCCATTTCGGGCTGATCGTGAACAACGGATGGATGGGAGTGGATCTCTTCTTTGTGCTGTCTGGATTCCTGATCACGGGCATTCTGCTGGACACGAAGGAATCAGAAGGCTATTTCAGGAATTTTTATGCCCGGCGCTGTCTCCGAATATGGCCTCTGTATTATTTGGTACTGCTTTTCATGTTTGTGATTGTCCCGTTCCTGCGTCCATCCGAAGCCCACGTCGTTTTCGATCGGTCGTCACCGTGGTGGGCCTATCCGCTTTTCCTTCAGAATTTCCTGGTTCCGGTTTCAGTAGGAGCCGCAGGCGCACTAGGTGTCACCTGGTCGCTCGCTGTCGAGGAGCAGTTCTACTTGGTTTGGCCGCTGGTAGTGCGATTCTGTAGCGAAGCCCAGCTTCGCAAGATCGCCATCGCAGTGATTTGTTTGTCTCCGGCACTGCGTTTTTATCTGTCACTGCATCAAGTCGATATTTACTCAAACATATTCTGCCGTTTGGACGGCCTGATGGCCGGGGCACTCATGGCAGTAGTGATCCGTTCGGGTAGCTTTCTTTCATCGAAGTTTGTAGCGCGAGCGTGGATCACATTGCTTCTCTGCGTCCCGCTCGCGCTTATAATTGAGACCCTTCATGCAAGATGGATCGTTTTCTCTTTGGTCGCGCTGGCTTCGGTTTCATTCGTGTACCTCGCACTATTTTCGACGCAGAGATGGTTGCATTTGATTCTGACGAACCGATTTCTGGTTTACACCGGGACGATCAGCTATGGAATCTATCTGCTCGAAAAGATTCCGCTGGACGTTGTGAAGACCTTCCATCTCGACAAGTACCAGTTTCTGGCGCTGCCGCTTACTACTGCCGCCACCTACGCCATGGCTGCCTTGTCCTGGAAGTTTCTCGAGAGGCCATTCCTCCGGTTGAAGCGATTCTTCGAGGAGAGGAAGATCGACCAAGTCCAGGCCCTTGGCGCGCTCGAGGGAGTAGGCGAGAGATGAGAAGTTCGGCCGATCGGCGACAGCAACGAGAAGGGATGTGTATCCGACGTCAACGATTCTTTCCCCTCAACGACAACTAGAGTGCCCGACGGATTCCCGATTCTTCTATACTCAGACCTGCACCTGCTGATTTTCCTCCGTCCCTCTCCCACTACGAAGGTTCGATTTCTCTCTGCTTGTTGTCTTTTCTGCTGAACAGTTGAATGGTTCTCAATCGGGTCTTACGCAGGAAGGAAATGGATTTGACCTACTGACCCTTGGGTTAGTCAACTGACTAAATCAGACTCCTTCGACGGAGGAGCTCATGGGTCGACCAATCTAGTTCAAGTGCGCAGGTTCCTTCGGTGAACGAACAATTCGCAGCTCTGGAGGAACGAAAGAGGACGAAGGCCCTTTGCGTTGTGGCTGTCGTTGCGGTCCTGGTCGCTACTCTTTGGCCATTCAACGCTTTTCCTCGGAACGGCGTCACTTGGTTGCATGGAACCACTGGCCTCAAGTTCGAGAAAGCTGGCCTGGTCGTAAGCAGAGAGCCCTTAAGACCGGCTGACACCGAAGCCGAATCGTGCAGTTTGGAACTCCTGCTTCGGCCCGCCAGTACAAGATCGGTATACACGATCTTGGCTTTTTACACACCAACTCGCCCGAGACAACTGTTGGTGCGGCAGTGGAGGGACGGCTTACTAGTGACCCACGATGCGGCCGTCGAGAACGACAAAACCAGAACAATCAAGTTTGATGTCGATCACGTCTTCCGTCGCGGAAGACTCGTGCTCGTGACAATTTCGTCAGGGCCGACAGGGACAACGGTCTATCTGGATGGCCAACCAGCAGAGTCATTTTCTAGATTCAAGATTTCCCGAAGTGAACTGTCGACCGAGATCGTTCTCGGGACGTCGCCGGTGACGTATCAGCCATGGCCCGGGGAACTGAGCGGCCTCGCTATCTATTCGAAAGAGCTGATTCCTGCGGACGTGCTCCGACACTACAAAGAATGGACCGATCCGAGCGAACATCCCGACCTTGATAGCGCCATTGCTCGGTACCCTTTTGCAGAGGCGACGGGGCGTGAGGTTCGCAACGAGGTCATCTCCGGACCGAACCTGGAAATACCAACAACCTTCTCAGTCCCGCACAAAGGCCTGTTGCGGTCTCCGGCAGAGGAATTCAGGGCCGATTGGATGTACGCAAGTGACGTAATGGCGAACATCGCAGGGTTCGTTCCCCTAGCAGGCTGCTGAAAAACTACTCCTAATCCACAGCCGACTGTGATACCAGAAGGCATGCGCGGAGACGATCAGCA
>Ga0209415_10002348_pt1 | contig 35480 bp, 36 predicted proteins | sample PeaSoiSIISIP2007_FD_187696 | JGI IMG/M metagenome (GOLD analysis project Ga0209415, IMG submission 187696) | Peat soil microbial communities from Weissenstadt, Germany - SII-SIP-2007 (SPAdes) (version 2) | ecosystem: Environmental > Terrestrial > Soil > Wetlands > Peat | place: Germany... | reverse complement strand
TGAGCCAGTTCGAATGCAGCGTCGCCACGCTCGGGCCGTTGCTGATGGCATCAGCGGTGTCGGGGCGTCCGCCGAAACGTTGGGGTAATCGCTCGAGCAACGCGGCGCCGCAGGGCGTTTATCCATGTGCCGGCCGCGACGAATGGTGTGCAATCTCCGTCGAGACCGACGCGCAATGGCGTGCGCTGGCGGACGTGCTCGGCCGGGCTGCGCTCGGTGCCGACGAGCGATTCGCGACCGCCGTTGGACGGATGCGTCATCACGACGAGCTCGATGCCGTCATCGGGGCTTGGACGCGCGAGCGGACCAACGCCGAGATCGAGCGGCGGCTCCAGCAAGTCGGTGTCCCTGCGGAACGGATGCGACGCGTCGACGACGTCTTGCACTCCGTGGACTCCGGCCGGGCGTATCAGCCGATACCCGGCGACCGGGCGAAACCGGTCTTTGCCGCATCGCTCCCCTTCACGTTCAGCCGGAGCACCGTGGAAGCGGTCGGCGCTCCCTGCAACTTGGGCGAGCACACCTCGGAAGTGTTGCGCGAATGGCTGGGGATGGACGAGGCCGAGATCGACGCACTCGACGCCCGGCGCGCGTCCGCCTAGCGAACGAAAGGGGTTCCGTTACTAAGGCGCCTAATCAATGGTGCCAACTTCCGGCTGGAGAGGTCGCATGGCCGAGAGAGAACGGACGCGCCAGAAAGAGCGTGAAGCGCTCGCCCAAAGTTCGTACGAGCTGGCCGTGCAGCACGACAAAGAGTTCGCCGAGCGGCAGCTGCTCGGGCGGATCGTCGTCAAGCTCGAGGAGTGCCCGCAGGAGCGCACCCGGCAAGGGCTGCTCCGTCCCTACCTGGATCCGTTCCTCACAAAGGATACCGCGCTACAGCACTGGGCGGTATTCACGCACGAAGTGCGCACGAAATCGGGAAAGCACCGCCATCAGGGCGGCATCGTGATTTACGTGATCGACGGAAAGGGTTACTCGGTCATCGACGGCGAGCGAATCGATTGGGAGAAGGGCGACCTGGTGCTGCTCCCGCTGCGTCCCGACGGCGTCGAGCACCAGCACTTCAATTCCGATCCCGAAAAACCGGCGTTGTGGATCGCCTTCATCCATTTCCCACTGCGCGACTATGTTGCTTCGGAGATGACTCAAACCGAAGTTTCCGTTGAATTTAGGTGACGAGATGAGACTCCAAATTTCGCGGCGCGATGCGTTGGCCGGCGTGGCTGCGTCAACCGCTCTATTGGCTGCTCCGATGAAAGTGTCGGCGGAGCCGACGCTCATGCGGGTCAGCATCGTCCCGATTTACGATGTCGCTCCCGTGTTCGCTGCCGACACGCAAGGGTACTTCGCTGCTGAAAACATTTCGATTTCGACCCAATCCGTGCAGGGTGGGGTCATCGGCATACCCGGGTTAGTCAGCGGAGGGTTCGACGTCGCGTACAGCAACACGACGTCGGTGATAACGGCGCTCGAGCGCGGGATCGATCTGCGCATCATCTCCGAAGGCAATCCCGTTCCGGCAAAGCCGCCGGATCCCGGCGCGCTGCTGCGACGCAAGGGCGAAAATCTCCGCACCGGCAAGGATTTCGAAGGTAAGTCGATCGGCGTGAATGCTTTGCGCGATATCCAATGGGTCATCGTGCGGTCGTGGGTCAAAGCGACGGGCGGCAATCCGGAGAAGGTCGACTATCGTGAAATTCCTTTGCCGCAGATGGCGGACTCGATCAAGAACAAGCAAGTCGATACGGCATTGCTGCTCGATCCTTTCATGACCGTCGCGCTCGGAGACCCGGCGCTGGAGCTCTTGGATTGGCCGCTGAGTAAAGTGTTCGCGAACGGCGCACCCGCCGTGTGGGTCGTGACCGGGCAAACGGCAGACCACAAGGCCGAGCTCGTCCGCGCGTTCCTGCGCGGTTTCAAGAAAGGCGTGACGTGGGTGAGGGCTAACCTCGGCAAAGAGCCTTATTACAAACTCCTGAGCAGCTACACGAGAATAGATCCCGCGCTCGCGTCGAAGATGAACTTTTTCCCGCCCGCCTCGAGCATCAATCTGGCTGCGATCCAGCGCATGGTAGCGCTGATGCGCGACAACGGACTCGTCGCGGGTAGCATCGACCTTCGAAGCAAGGTGTTCAACTCATAGAATTTCTCAGTCTGCAACCGTACCACACTCGGAGGATAGCCGATGCTGACGCCCCAGCAAAACGAGCGGATAACGAAAGTCGGGCCCGGGACGCCGTGCGGTGAGTTGATGCGCCGCTACTGGCAGGCGGTCTGTCCCACCGCCGAGCTTTCCGGCGCCGTGCGCAAGAAGCGGATCCGCATCCTCGGCGAGGATCTCGTCGTCTTCCGCGCGGACGACGGGACGTTCAAGTGCGTCACCGAGCGGTGCCCGCATCGCAGCGCTTCGCTCTTTTTCGGCTTCATCGAGCCCGACGGCATCCGGTGCTGCTATCACGGCTGGAAATATGACTGCGATACCGGTCAGTGTGTTGAGAGGCCGTTCGAAACGACTCCGCCGCACGCCGGCATTCGAGTCACATCCTATCCGGTCGAAGCTTACGGTGGATTGTTGTTCGTCTATATGGGCCCGGATCGCGCGAAGGCGCCGTTGCTTCCGCATTGGGACGTGTTGGCGCGCGACGACCGGCCGAAGAAGATTCGGATCATGCCGGTTCACAAGTGCAATTGGCTGCAGATTCAGGAGAATACTGCGGACTCGGTTCACACGTACTATCTGCATGGGCACGCGCTCATGATGGCCGGGATCGATCTCCCCGGACGCGATTATTTCTACCGGCCTATCGTTTCATACGATTGGGACACCTCAGAGTGGGGAGTGGAGAAAACCATCGAGTACGGCGGCGAGCAGCCGGAGGTCGAGATTAGACCACCCCTGATTTTTCCCAACATCCTGCGGATCCCCGAAGGCCCCGTCGAAGCCATCCATTTCCGGGTGCCGATCGACGACGAGCACACTCGTATCATTTGGGTCGGTCTGCTTCCGGAAGGTGCCGGCCCGGTGAGCTCGCCGGAAAGCGTCCCTTTTGCGTATGAGGTCGACCCGCCGAACACGAGCATTGAAGAGGTCGATCAAACCAACTTCTATGGCCAAGATCGTGTGGTTTGGGAGACGCAGGGCGTCGTTACGGACCGTAGTATAGAAATTCTCGGTGCGAGCGACCGCGGCATCGTTCTGTTTCGTAAGATGCTCCTCGAACAAATCGATCGCCTCGAGCGCGGGGAGGATCCGACCGTAGCGGTCGTGCGGGATCCCGAAAAGAACCGCATCATCGATTTCCCAAGCGCGAGCAGATACGCCCAGTCGGCTGCATCGCGCTAAAGAGCGAGGAATTCAAATGGGTGAAATTCTCGGCATCGGCTTAAGCCATTATCCGGGTCCGATGGCGCCCGCGAAGTACTGGCCGCGGATGCTTTCACGCAACGTCGAGGTCGGCCGGATCCCGCCCGAACTCTTTGCCGACAAAGCGCGCTGGCCTCGGGAGATGCTCCGGGAATGGGGTTCGGACGAGGGCGTCACGGCCGCTGAAGAACATCGCAGCCGTCTGCTTGCCGGATACCACGCCCTCGGGGAGGCGCTCGAAGCGTTTGGCCCCGATCTCGTCGTGATTTGGGGCGACGACCAGTTCGAAAACTTCAAGCGCGATTGCATTCCGGCTTTTAACGTCGGGATCTTCGATTCCGTCGTTTCGCGTCCGTACGGCGGATCGTCGGTCGTCTTCAAGACCGACGAGAACTTCTGGGGTCTCCCGAAGGATACTGAGCTGACGATTGCGGGACATCCGGAGGCGGCGAGCGCACTCTGCCGTTATCTCATCGAGCACGAGTTTGACGTATCGTATTCGCTCACGGTCCGCCACCCGGGCGGGCTTGCGCATTCCTTTAACAACACGGTCGTCTATCTCGACTACGAGCATCGTGGGACCGAGTTCCGCTTCCCGGTCATCCCGTTTCACATCAATTGTTACGGCAATGACCTCATCAAGACGGCTGCCGGCATGGTTGGGGAAGGATCGAATCAGATCACGCCGCCGGCGCCGACGCCCAAGCGCTGCTTCGAAATCGGCGCTGCGACGGCCCGGTATTTCGCCGAAAGCCCTTGGCGCGTCGCGCTGATCGGCTCATCGAGCTGGTCGCACGGTTCGCTGACGAAAAAGCATGGCAGACTCTACCCCGACGTCGATGCCGACAACAAGCGGTTTGATGAGCTGCGCACCGGACGCTTTACCGATTGGGGTCACCTGAGCGCTGAAGAGATAGACGATGCCGGACAGCACGAACTGCTCAATTGGGTAGCGCTTGCCGGCGCGATGGCCGAGCTGGGGCAATCGGTGGAGATCGTCGACTTCGTTCAGTCGTACGTGTTCAACTCGTCGAAATGCTTCGCGCTCTTTCCGCCGAGCGCTTCGCGTGAACGCTCGTCACTCCTCCGCGATGCCGCCTCGGTATCGTAAGGACTTTCCGTGCGTTTTCCCACGTCCGGCGCTCCGTGCGCTCTCCTCGACGGCGTCGAAACCGCGGTTTATCGTCAGAAGAAGGTCCATCAGCCGTTCGCGATCAGCTTTGGAAAGAAATTTCATCTTTTGTTCGATGGTTTTGTGGTGCATCGGCGCCGCCGTCTTCATCAGGCGGACCCCTTTCGGCGTAAGCTTTACCACCATGCTTCGCGCGTCGTCGGGATTCTTGGTGCGTTTCACGAGCCCGTCCAGCTCGAGGGAGCGGACCATCTGCGCGACGCTGGCATGCGTCGTGTGGACGTGCTGGCGGATCGCGTTTTGCGTCATGGCATAGTTCGTGCCGGCCGCGTACAAGGTGATCAGATAGTTGTAGCTCGCCGCATTGAGTCCGAGCGAGGCGAGCCATCCGTTCGCCTCATCATTGATGCGTTGAGCGAGCGCCCTGATGGCGAAGAAGACGCGCGTCGAATGCCGGTTGTAATCGTTGGGAAACTGGTCCTCAAGCGGCTTTACCATCACATCAGTGAGAGCGATGATTCTCTTGTCGGGCATCGTTGCGGCCTTCGACGGCTTGTGCCGGCGGGACCTTGATGTTCAAGCGTACCGTCACGGACGCAATGGCAGAGTTTCCGATCACCGGCATCTTGCTGGTGCTCCTCATGCTGGCAGCCTGGGAGGTCAGTGTCCGATCCGGCCTCGTGCGTTCGACGAACTGGCCTGCCTTCAGTGCGGTAACGGCAGCGCTGTGGAACGGCATGCTCCACGGCGAGCTGCTTCCGGTCATCGGTTCGAGTCTTTGGAGGATGCTGCGCGGCTATTTGCTGGGAAGTGCCATCGGCATCACCGTCGGGCTCGCCATTGCCTTGGTGAGGCCCGTGAGGCTGACCCTCGAGCCGGCAGTGGAACTGCTGCGCCCCGTCCCAATCACGGCGGTGATCCCTCCGCTGATCTTCCTGCTGGGATTGGGCGATTCGCTCAAGGTGTTCTGCGTCGCTCTAGCCGCGTTCTTTCCCGTTGCCTTAAACACGATCAGCGGGGTGACGGGCATCGAGCCGATCTACGGGCAGGTCGCGCGAACGTTCGGGATTCCGCGGTTTGCCGCGCTGCGACGCGTGATCTTACCCGCGTCATTGCCGTTCATTCTTGCCGGATTGCGAACGAGTTTGGGGCTCGCACTCGTCGTTACGGTCATTGCGGAAATGATCGCAGGTCAGGACGGCGTCGGCTACTACTTGCTCAGTATGGAGTACGCCGTTCGCGCCCCGGAAATGTACGCCGCGATCATTCTGTTGGCACTCGTTGCCTACGCATTGAACCGCGGCTTCGTCTGGTGGGAAAGCCGGTTGATACATTGGGCGCGGACGCGCGAAGCTGCCGGGGGGCGGGCGTGAACGTCCGTTCGCAGGGCAAGGCCCCGGAAGCTCCCTCGTCGTCGCTCGGTGCGTCGCGGGGCGGCGAGTCGCTGACAATCACGTCCGTCGACAAGACCTTCGGCGGTAAGCGTGAGGTCACGGCGTTGAAAGAGGTCTCGCTCGCGGTCGCGCCGGGCGAATTTCTGTCGATCATCGGGCCGAGCGGCTGCGGAAAATCGACGCTCTTGCAAATCGTCGCCGGCCTAATGATGCCGTCCCACGGCAAGGTCTTCCTGGGAGCGAACGACGTCACCGGCGAGTCTGCGCATATGGTGTACCTTTTTCAGCAGTACTCCAAGTCATTGCTGCCGTGGATGACGGTCGAAGAGAACGTCATGTTCGCGTTCAATCATCGGCTGCATTTGAGGAAGAAGGCCGCGCGCGATCGCTGCAGCGAGTACTTGGAGATGGTAGGGCTCGACGATTTCGGTAAATACTATCCTTGGCAGCTCTCGGGCGGGATGCAACAGAGGGTTGCGATCGCCCGCGCACTCTCGTCCGAGCCGAAAGTGCTTCTGATGGATGAGCCGTTCTCTTCGGTGGACGCGCTCACGCGCATGGAGCTGCATGCGCTGGTTCAGGAATTGTGGGAGCGCAAGCGCTTTACCGCGCTCCTCGTCACCCACGATGTCGATGAGGCAATTTTCCTCGCGGACCGCGTCGCGGTCCTCACTCATCGTCCGGCGACGATATCGGAGATCGTCGGCGTCGACCTATCGCGACCGCGGCGACCCGTAGAAGTGCATGAGAATCCGCGCTTTCTAGAGATGCGGCATCATCTGCTCAATCATCTGCTTCGAAAGCCCGAGCAATCCGATGAACCGCCTGTATAGAAAGGCGCTGTTGTTCCTTCCCGGCGTCGCGTTCATCGTCGCGGTTTTTGCCGCCATCCAAGTTGCGGCTTCGAACGGCGCGGTCAACAAGGTGATCGTGCCACCTCCGACGGCCGTCGTTGGAGTGTTCTGGCATCTCATCGTCTCGGGTGCTTTCATCGTTCCGCTATTCCAAACGCTCGTGCTGCTGTTCGTGGGATATGGCGTCGGATGCGCCTTGGGGGTTCTGCTGGGCATCCTGATGGGCTCGTTCAGGCCGGTCTATTTGCTGTTCGAGCCTTTAACCGAGCTACTGCGGCCGATTCCAAAACCCGCGCTGCTGCCCGCTCTGATGCTGTTCTTGGGTCTGGGACCGTCGATGAAGATCACGATCATCGCGTTGTCGACGTTTTTCCCCGTCCTCGTCAACGCGATTCAGGGAACACGGGCGGTCGATCCGACGATGTTGGCGATGGCACGCACCTTCGGCTACCGGCCGGCCGCGATCATTTGGAAGATCGTCTTACCTGCGGCCGCACCATACTACCTTGCAGGGATGCGCATCAGCCTCGGGATAGCGCTGGTCGTGGTGATCATCGCCGAAATGCTGGCCGGAAAAGGCGGCATTGGGTTTGCCTTACTGAACAATCAGCGAGATTTTCTCGTCCAGCCGACGTACGCGTGGGTGCTCGTGCTGGCTTTGCTGGGGCTGAGCCTCAACGCGCTGTTCACGTGGATGGAACGGCGCGCGACCTTCTGGCACGCTCCGAGCTCGACGTGAGCGATTCGAACAGCCGCAAGGAGCGGCTCGCAAAGACGAATTTTTGGGATGCGATTCTTGCGTTGCGCGACGAGCAGCGCGAGCATCGTAAGACGGCGGTTCAGGTGATCAAAGAATCAGAGCTGCCGCTCGAGGTCAATCGGCAAGGACTGATGCGGTGGTATCTCCACCCCGAGATCAAGGATACGATCTTGTCGACGTACCTGTTTTTTTCGCAGGAAATTCCGCCGGGCAGCCGTTCGGGACGGGTGAAATTTCAGGGCGATCAGGTGATCTACATCGTTGAGGGTCAGGGCTATACGCTGATCGACGGCGTGAAGCACGCATGGAAGGCGGGCGACGTTCTCAATTTACCGCTTCGAAAGCGGGGTATCGTCGTCCAGCACGTTAACAGCGATCCCGAGCATCCCGCGAAACTCGTCGCTGCCGAGCCGAATTTTCTCGCCTGCGCCAGCGTCGATCGCGGCTCGGGGTTCGAGCAACTGGAAGACGCACCCGAGTACCAGCGATCCAAGCATCCCTAGCTTCGTGTACGGTAGCGTCTTCACTCCGGCCGATCGCCCCTTTCGCTTTCCGGTTCGCGTCCACGAAGACGTCGAGCCGCATTCGCACCTGACCGAAGAGGAACAACGGGTTCTCGCCGACGCCGTGTGGCGGCTCGACAACGTCGAGTTCACGACCGTGGGCATCGACATCGGCAGCTCGACCTCGCATCTGATGTTCTCGCGCGTTCACCTGCGGCGCAAGGCGCATCAGCTCACCAGCCGTTTCGTCGTGATCGAGCGGAAGACGCTCTGGTCCTCGCCGATCCTCTTCACGCCGTTTGCCGGCGCGAAGATCGAGACGGCTCCGTTGCGAGCGTTCATCGACGATGCCTACGCACAGGCGGGCATCTCGCGCGACGACGTCGATACGGGCGCCGTCATCCTCACCGGCGAGGCAATCAAACGTGAGAACGCCGCCGCGATCGCGACGCTCTTCGCGTCCGAGGCCGGTAAATTCGTCTGCGCGTCGGCAGGCCATCATCTCGAGTGCCGGCTCGCGGCGCACGGCTCCGGGGCCGTCGCGCTCTCGGAGAAGACGGGGCGGACGGTGCTCAATGCCGATGTCGGCGGTGGGACGACGAAGCTTGCACTCTGCATCGACGGCCACGTCGTCTCGACGTGCGCGTTCGCGTCGGGCGGGCGGCTGATCACGCACGATACGAAGGGCCGCTTGACGCGGCTCGACGATCCGGCGCGGATCGTTGCGGACTCGCTCGACGCTGATCTGCGCGTCGGCATGAAACCCCGCAAGGGCGTGCTCGCCGAGATCGTCGACGTTTTCGCCGGGATTACGCTCGAGTATCTGCGGCGTGAGACGCCAAGCCCGCTCGGGCGGGCACTGCTCCTCACCGAAGTGCTAAGCGGCCCGCCGGCTGAGATCATTGCGTTCTCCGGCGGGATCGCGGAGTACATCTACGGGCGAGAGGACACCGACTTCGGTGATATTGCGAAGCCCCTCGCCGAAGGGATTCGCGCGCGTCTTCCGGCGCTGGGCCTCGAGCTCGCCGACCCCGGCGCGGGGATCCGCGCGACGGCTATCGGCGTTTCGCAGTTCACCGTGCAGGTCAGCGGCCGAACGATCCACCTCAGCGACGTCGACCTTCCCTTATATAACGTCCCCGTCGCGACACCGCACTTTACGAACGGCGACGTAATCGATCCGGTGCGCGTCGCGTCGGCGGTTGCCGAGGCGCGATCGACGCTCGATCTCGAGCCGGCAGCGGCGCTCGCGCTTGCGCTGCGCTTCGACGGCAGCCCAACCTACCCGCGGCTCCGGGGCCTCGCGCAGGGGATCGCGGACGCGTTCACCGGCTCGGGTGAGGCCCCGTTGATTCTGATGTTCGACAACGACGTCGGGCTTTCGCTCGGGCGTCTGCTCGAACGGGAATTCAAACTCGACCGGAAGCTGTTGTGCATCGACGGCCTTGAACTCAAAGAGTTCGACTACGTCGACATCGGGAAGCCGGTCGAGCTCGCTCGCGGCCTTCCAGTTATTATAAAGTCGTTGCTGTTCGGCCGGTGATCGTCTACGGGACGTCGTTGTATGCGAACGGCGGCATCTTTGACGTGATCCCGCTGCCTTCGAGCGATTTCTCGTAGTCGACGCGGATCTGCGGATCCTCGTCTTCGTATTCGATCAGCGTCCCGCCCTTGCGATAGCTGATGTAGACGCCGGGGACGCCGTCGATGATCCGCGCGCCCGAACGGCGAAAGCCGGTCGGGTTCTTCGCGCTTCCACCGGGGCGAAAGGCGAGCTGACGCGCGGTCTCGCCGCCGGTGTTGAAGTGCTGATGGAACCACTTCGTCGGCGGGCTCATGACGGAATACGGGCCCCAGTCGACGCGGACGACTTGATCATCGAATTTGTTTTGATACGGGCGGACGCCGAGCTCGATCGGCCACATGAGGCTGTAGCCTTCGGAGCGCGCGATGAGGAGGATCGCTCCGCCTTGGTGGTGGTGCGCTTTGTGATAGCGCCCGACCGGCCACTCGGTTAAGTGGCCGGCGAACGAGTTCTTCGCCATGTCGAAGATGGTGATCTTGACGCCGGCGCCTTTCATCTCTTGCGCGTCGACGAGCGCCTCGCTGACGTTGTCGATGAAGTTCGTCTCCCAGATCACTCCCGAGCCTTCGAGATAGCGCTCTTCACGCGTGAAATACTCGCCGTCGGTGTCGTCGAAGCGGTCGCGGAACTCGTACGGGTTGTTGAAGATGAAGTCGAGGTTGTGGAACAGGTCCATGATCATCGGGCAGTCGTTGACCGCGAGATAGAGCGCCGGCGTGTTCCCGAGATTGTGGAGCTGATACGAAGCATTGAGGGGCGGCGAGAACAGGCTGAACTCGGCCCACTCGAACGACTTCTTCGAGCCGGACGAGCCGTCGAGCCAGACTTCGGTCGCACCATGCCCTTGGACGATGCTGATCAGCTGCTGATAGAGATGTTTTTGCGGCTTCGTCGAGCCGCCCGGCGGGATCTCGACGACCTGCATCCCCGAGAAGCCTTCCATCCCGATCAGATCGATAAACGCGGCCTCGGTCCCGGTGAGCGACCAGGGGCTGCGTTCGACGAGGCGGACGTCGCGTACGCCGTGCCCGCCATGTATGGGAATGCCTTGTTCCACCATCCAGCGCTCGTACGCGGTGATGCGAGTGCGTTTGCGTACTTCCTGACCGATCATAATCCGAGCAGCTCCCGTGCTTTCCCGAGCGCCGGATCGCGTTGCTCGGTGACGAATTTATAGTCGTACGTATCCAAGTATTTCTGATTTTTTTGCGGGAACATATAGGACGGAACCGATGTGTATGCGACGTCGTTGCGCAGGCTGACGGCCAGGATCGACTCGCAAAAAATTTCTTGACCGTCCTTTCCCGCCAACCAGTTGATGAAGAGCTTGGCGGCATTCGGATGCGGTGCTTTGTTGAGTAGACTGACGAGACCGTAACCGCCGCTCAGCACGGCTGGGCCATCGGTGGGGAAAACAGGACTTAGCGGGTAGCCGAGTCGTTGGAATTGGACGACGAGCGTAGTGTCGGGACCGACGAGGATCGGGTAATTCCCTTGCGCTAGCCACTGCGCTGCTTGGCGAGCGTCACGAGAAAGTATCGGCTTCTGGTCCTTGTACAGTTGCTTGACGAAGTCCGGACCGAACGTAAGGTAGAAGTAGCTGGTCAACGAGGCGCCGGCGCCGGAGATCGACGGATCCTTGGCAATAATCTTGCCTTGCCACTTTGGATCCAGCAGGCTCTTCCAGGTTTTGATTTCGCTCGGCTTTACGAGCTTGGTATTGACCGCAAGCTCGGGCGTGACGAATTGCAGTACGCGCAAGATCGTGTGCTGATCGTCTTCGTAAAGGAGGTGGCCGTCTTTCCACTTCCGGCGGTCGATGACGTCGGGTGCGACGAGGATCGGTTCGACGCGATCGAGCCAGCCGTTCGGCAGAAACGTCATCGTCGGCGTATCGCTCCCGCTGATGAAAACGTCGAGGAGATACTTCCCGGCCGCTCGCTCAGCCCGCACTCGCGCTGCCGACTGAGAGCTGCCGCTGCTGACGTAGGCAACCGGGATGCCGTATGCTTTTTCGAAGCCGCGAGTGAGCGCTTCGCGGGTTGCGTCGATCGGCGGTCCATCGACGACGACCGTCCCTTCGCGCTTCGCCGCAGCGATAAGCGACGCGAAGGCGTTGGGCTGAGCATCGGCCATCCGCCGCCCGCCGAACGCGAGCGGAATAGTAACGGTCGATGCGGCCGTCGCTCCCGCGAGGAAGCGGCGTCGACCTAGCCTAAAGTGATCGGCCATCGGGTGTACCTCCGCCTTCTGGAGTCCGGATTCATGCTCACCCCTGAAAAGAACGCTCGTCTGACTCAAATCGGTCCGGGAACGCCGTGCGGCGAGCTCCTGCGCCGCTACTGGCAACCGCTGTGTCCGGTCATCGAACTGACGGAGGAGGCGCCGAAAAAGCGCGTTCACATTCTCTCCGAACAGCTCCTCGTCTACCGTGGCGCCGACGGCGCGTACGGCTGCGTCGCCGAACGGTGCGCGCATCGCGGCTGCTCGCTCTATTACGGTTTCATCGAAGGCGAAGCGATCCGCTGCCCATATCACGGATGGAAATACGACCGCGACGGTCGCATTCTCGAGCAGCCGTTCGAGCCGCAAGCCAGCACGTTTAAAGACAAAGTGCGTCAGAAAGCCTACCCGGTCCAGGAGCTTGCCGGGTTGCTCTTTGCCTACATGGGCCCCGCGCCGGCGCCGCTGCTCCCGCGCTGGGACGTCCTCGTGCGGGAAGACGGAACGCGCAAAATACAGATCCGGCCGTTGAACTGCAACTGGCTGCAAGCCCAAGAAAATACTGCGGATACGACGCACACGTACTATCTTCACGGTCACATGATGGAGATGCGCGGTCAAGCGACGCCCGCGACGAAATACTATTACCGGCCCATCGTTAAGTATGATTTTTCGTACTGCGAGTGGGGAATCGAGAAGCGCTGCGTCTACGGCGGTGATTATCCGGAAGAAGAAGTTCGCCCGCCGCTGATCTTCCCGAACATCCTGCGCATCCCCGAGGGCACGAAGGAAAACCAGCATTGGCGCGTCCCGATCGACGACACGCATACGCGCATCATCGTCATGTCTTTCCAACCCGCCGAATCGGGGGTAACTCCACCGCGGCAAACCGTCGTCCCGGTCGAATACCTCTCGTCGGACATGGACAAGAACGGCGACTTCACAGTCGATTCGTTTGCTAGCCAAGATCGGATGGCATGGGAGACGCAAGGCGAGATCTTCGACCGTACTGCCGAGCATCTCGGCGCGAGCGATGAGGGGATCCTCATGTTGCGAAAGCTGCTCGACGAGCAGATCGCGGTCGTCGAAAAGGGCGAAGATCCGATCGCGTTGATTCGCGACCCGGCAAAGAATCGCATCATCGAATTCAAGTCGCACAGCATCAATCGGCTTGAAACGGCGTCGGCCAGCTCGACCGCCTGACGGTGCTTAGGCTCGGGATTGCGGGGATCGGGATCGCCGCCGAACAGGTGCTCCCGTCCATCCTTGCGATTGGCGACACGGTGCGGCTGAGTGCCGTCGCCGACATCCGTGCCGACGCGGTGCGCACCTTCGGCTCGAAGCACCCCGGCGTCGAGCTATTCGACAGCGTCGAGACCCTGTGCGCCTGCGATGACGTCGACGTCGTGTGGATCTCGACGCCGAACGAATTCCACGCGCGACATGCGGTCCTGGCCGCGCGGAACGGGAAGCATGTCGTGTGCGAAAAGCCGATGGCGACGAGCGTCTCGGAATGCAACGAGATCGTTGCAGCGGTCGAAGCCAACGGAGTGAAGTACGTCCAGGGACACTCGAAGGTCTACTCGGCTCCGGTACAACGGATGCGCGAAGTGATCAAGAGCGGGAGTCTCGGCCGGGTTACGCAGATCAACACGTGGAACTACAACGATTGGCTGATTCGCCCGCTGACGGCGACCGAAGTGCAGACGAGCCGTGGCACCGGGCCGCTGTTCCGTCAGGGACCGCACCAGGTCGACATGGTGCGCTATCTCGCGGGTAGCCCGGCAACGAGCGTGCGCGCCGTCACGGGTCGCTGGGAAGCCGCGTATCCCGAGACGGAGTCGGATTACACCGCACTGCTCCTCTTCGATGGCGGGACCGTCGCAACGCTGGCCTTCAATGCGCAGGGATATTTCGACGCCGCTGAACTCACGTGGGGCATCGGCGAAGGCGGCTTTCGGATGCTCAATGCCGACTCGGTCCGGCCGCGCGAGCGCCGCACGAGTCCGATGACGCCGGAAGAAAAGTATCGCTTCCAAATCGAGGGCGATCCCTACGGGCGCGGCGCTGCAAGTGGCGACGACGAGCGCTCGCTGCGCAAGCAGCCGTTCTTCGGAATCACGATCGTCAGTTGTGAACGGGGCGTCATTCGTCAATCGCCCGACGGCGTCTACATCTACGACCGCGACGGGCGACGGGAAGTCCCGTGCACCCCCGGCGGGGGTCGCGGTGCCGCGGAGCTGCTCGAACTTGCCGACGCACTGGCGCAAGGACGCGAGCCCTTCCTCGACGCCGCGTGGGGACGGGCGACGCTCGAGGTGTGCGTTGCGATTCTGGAATCTTCGCGAGTCGGGCGTGAGGTCGAGCTTTCGTACCAAGCAGCATCCCGGCCAGTCGGGAATTGGTAGGTAGCAGGTCGCAGATCCGGGCCTCATGGCTTTGGCGCCTGCCGGTCTTCATCGTCAGCCTCTTCGCGCTGACGCCGATCCTGATCACGATCGTCGGAAGCTTCCAGACGTCGCTCCCCGGGCAGCCCGTCGTCTGGGGCATCGCCGGTTGGAAGGGTGCTTTTTCGAACGCGTCCGTGTGGCACGCGATCGCCAACACCTTCATCCTCGTTCTCATGCGCGTACCGCTCGCGGTACTGCTTGGAAGCGTGATCGCTTGGCTGGTGATCCGCACGAACGTGAGGGGCAAGAAAGCGATCGAGTTCCTTTTCTGGATCGCGTTCTTTTTGCCGACGCTTCCGATGGCGATGGCCTGGACGCTATTGCTCGACCCGAAATCCGGCTGGATCAATCGCATCTTACAGGCACTCCTGGGTCTGAAGGAGGGCCCGTTCAACATTTACTCCTACAGCGGGATCACGTGGGTGCATCTCGCGACGACGACGGTCCCGGTAATGGTCATCCTGCTCGGTCCGGCGTTTCGCGGGCTGAATCCGGTGATGGAGGAAAGCGCGCGCATCTCCGGTGCCGGTCTTTTCACGTCGTTCCGGCGGATCGTGTTTCCGCTGCTCACTCCGGCGATTGCAATGGCAACGATCGTGGCATTGATGCGGAGCCTGGAGGCATTCGAGGTCGAGCTCTTCTTAGGAGTGCCCGCCGGGATCCGCGTGTACTCGACCAAGATCCAGGAACTCGTGCTTTTCGAGCCGCCGCGCTATGCGCCCGCGATGGCCCTCAGTGTCCCGTTCGTATTATTGCTCGTCGTCTTGGCGCTGCAATACCAACGCGTGATCCGAGGCAAGAGCTATGCTACCCTCACCGGCAAAGTCTCGGCTGCCGCGCCGCTTGATCTTGGACGCTGGCGTTTCGCGGCGACCGCAGGCTGCGCGGGTTTCGCGGCGATCGCCGTCGTCGTGCCGACCGCGGCTCTGCTCATGGGCTCGTTTATGGGTGTCTTCGGCGTGGCCAGCGCCGCGACCGGATCCTTCGGCTTCACCTTGGCTCACTGGAATACGGTGCTGCATGACAGCGTGTTCCTCTCGTCGCTGGCGACGACGCTGCAACTCGGGATCGGGACCGCGCTCGGTGCGGTACTCTTTTACTCGCTCATTGCGTACATTATCATGCGCACGCCGACGGCGGGCAGGAGCTTCCTAGACGTAGCGGCGTGGCTGCCCTGGGCGATCCCGGGAATTCTCCTGAGTCTCTCGCTCTTGTGGATCTATCTCGGGGCACCGGTCCTCAACATATTGTACGGCAGTTTGTTGGGGTTGATCGTTGCGATGCTGCTCAAAGAGATGCCCGGCGGCGTAAACTTGATGAAAGCCGGGATCGCGCAGATCGGGGTCGAGCTCGAGGAAGCGGCGCAAACGTCGGGTGCCGGTTTTTGGACGATGTACCGGCGGGTGCTGCTGCCGCTACTCGCTCCGACGGCGATCACCGTCGCGATGGTGGTCTTCATCGGCTGCGTCAAGGACATCAGCACCATGATCCTGCTGGCGACGCCCGGGACGCGCCCGCTCTCACTCCTCGTGCTCGATTACTCGACGAATGGTTCGATCGAGAACGGCTCGGTCGTCGGCGTCATCTCGACCGCGATGGGCATCGCCGTCGCGCTGCTGGGCCGGCGGATCGCGGGGCGGGCCGGCGACCTACTAACGCGCGTGGAGCGATGACGGCCCGGATTGACAAACCATCGAAAACCCTTATACTGGTCAAATAGTTTGCATGCAAAGTTTCTGAGGGAGGCCTGCCTTGGAATTCGGGATCACCCTCTTCCCGGACGTCAGCCCCGAGGAGAAAGCGGCGGCAGACTACTTTCGCGAGTCATTCGCCATCGTAGAGCGGGCCGAGGAACTTGGCTACACGCTCGTCCGGTCGATCGAACACCATTTCACGCCGTACGGCGGCTACAGCCCTAGCTCCATCCTGATGTTGACCGCGCTCGCGGCGCGCACAAAGAAGATGAAGCTCGTGACGGGCGCCGTGATCCCGGCGTTCAACCATCCGCTGAAAATCGCGGGTGAACTCGGGATGCTCGATGCGATCTCGAACGGCCGGCTCATGGTCGGATTCGGCCGCGCCTTCCTGCTGCACGAGTTCCGCCGCTTCGGCGTCTCACGCGACGAGTCGCAAGCGCGCTTTCGCGAGGGCATCGAACAAGTCGCGCTGCTGTTGACCACGGAAAATGCCACGTCCCACGGCAAGTTTCACTCGTTTGAGAACACGACGACATTGCCCCGGCCTACACAGCGCCCCCGGCCGCAATTCTTCATCGCCGCAAATACGACCGCGGCTTCGTACGAGTTTGCCGGCAGGCAAGGTCACTACATCATGGGCGTCCCCATGGTCGCCGAGAAGCTGCGCGCCAACCTCGATCTCTATCGCAAAGCGTGGGCCGAAGCGGGCCATCCCGGTCGCGGAAAAGTCTTCCTAGCCTTCCACATGTTCGTCGATCGCGACTCCGAGCGGGCTCGACGCATCGCAGGCAAGCATGTCGAATCCTATTTCAAGTCGCTGGTAGAAGCGACGGTAGGCATGGACACCGAGCGCTCGAGCGACTACGAAGGCTACGAGAAACAGCGCCAGCAGATCGCGAAGCTCAACATCGATACCTTGATCGCCAGCTGCGCCGCCTGGGTTGGGTCGCCGGCCGAAGTACGCGAACAAATTGCGCGCTATCACGAACTGATCGGGGGATTCGACTACGCGGCGCTGCAAGTGAATTTTCACACGCTCCCCTTCGAAGAAGCGATGCGGTCGATCGAACTCTTCGCACACGAAGTGATGCCGGAGTTCAGTGAGGTGCCGGCATTAACGTAAGGTCTGAACCAACCTTTCGTATCGCGGGTCACCTGATTCGCCGTGCGTTCCAGGCGCACGATGCGGCCTTCGCATGTGAAACGGCGGGTTATGACATCACGTCGCCCCAGCTCGCGACGATCACCGCGATTGCGCGCTATCCCGGCATCGAGCTGACCCCTCTCGCCGAGTTGATCGGCTACGACGGCGCGACCTTGGGCGGATTGGTCAACCGGCTTCTCGCGAAAAAGCTCATCCGGCGGGCGGTAGGGAAACACGATCGCCGGACCCGTCAGCTTTTCCTGACCGCAAAGGGTCAGGCGCTGCTCGACGAAGTGACTCCACACGCGGCGCGCGTTCACGGTCTGTTGCTCGCTCCGCTCAATGCCGAGGAGCGCGAGCTCTTCATCGATCTCATGCAGCGGATCGTCCTTCACGCGGCATCGAGTGCCAAACAAGAAACCGAGGTAGCGTAAAATGCAGGCAACTCAAACCAAAGATCTGGCACGCGCTTGGTCCGAGGCGCACGTTCGGCCCCTTTGGGAAATCCCGCTCGCGCATGCAGAGCGAACGCAGCCGCCACGCGCTCACCTGTGGGAGTGGCGCATCCTAGAGCCACTCGTGCTCGAGGCGTTGAACGTCACGTCTCCCGACGCCGTCGAGCGCCGCGTCCTCTCCTTGATCGATCCGGGCGCGGCCGGGGGCGAGTTCCATACGACCACCAACCTCAATGCCGCATTCCAAATCCTCAAACCCGGCGAGTCGGCTCGGCCGCACCGCCACTCGATGAACGCGTTGCGCTTCATCCTCAAGGGGAGCGGCGCGACGACGACGGTCGACGGCAAGGTGTGCCCGATGGCCGAGGGCGATCTGCTCTTGACGCCCGGGTGGACGTGGCACGAGCACAAGCACTCGGGCGACGCGCCGATCGTTTGGCTCGACGTCCTCGACGTTGCATTGCACCTGTATTTCGGGACCGATCGTTTCGAGCCGGGGCCCGTGCACGACGTGCCCGAACTGCCGCGCGAAGCGGCCTTCGCCTCAGCCAATGTCGTCCCCGCGGACGTTGCGAACCACGGCTACTCGCCCGTCTTCCACTATCCGCTCGCGGACGCAGTGGCGGCCGCGCGTCATGCGCCGAAATCTCCGGATGGGACGCGCCGCGTCCGGTACATCAATCCGCTTACCGGCGGCACCGTGATGTCGACCTTGGATTGTTACCTCGTCGCGCTCGATCCCGACGTCGACTCGGTCCCGTTCCGTACGACCGCGAACGCCGTGTGCGCGATCGTTTCCGGCAGCGGCACGACGACGGTTGGCGACCAGCGCTTTGCGTGGCATCAGCGAGACGTGCTTTCGCTCCCTCACGGTCACTGGATTACGCATCGCGCCGCCGGCGAGCCCGCTTACCTCTTCGTTGTAACGGATCGCGACGTTTATCGGCGCCTCGATATTCTAACGGAGGAATACCATGCTGACAGCCGAGCAAAATAAGCTGCTGACGGAGGTCGGCCCGGGCACGCCGATGGGCGATCTCCTGCGCCGTTACTGGATGCCGATCGCCGGCGTGAGCGAGTTCGAGCGCATCTCGATCAAGCCGGTGCGGCTCTTCGGTGAGGATCTCGTCCTTTATAAGGATATCGCCGGTACGTTCGGCCTCGTCGACCGGCACTGCCCGCACCGTCGTGCCGATCTGTCTTACGGGTTCGTCGAGCAGTGCGGAATCCGGTGCAACTATCACGGCTGGCTGTTTGACGAGAACGGACGCTGCCTCGAGCAGCCGTTCGACGACACCGCACACCCGGAGGCGCGCTTCAAAGACAAGGTTCGCGTCACATCCTACCCGGTCCAAGCCCTCGGCGGACTGTTGTGGGCGTATATGGGTCCGAAGCCGGCACCGCTGCTCCCGAATTGGGAGCCGTTTTCCTGGAAGAACGGTTTCGTGCAAGTCGTCACGTCGAAGATTCCGTGCAACTGGTTTCAGGCGCAAGAAAACTCGATCGATCCGATTCACTTCGAGTGGATGCACCGGAACTGGACGGCCCGGCTCAAAGGCGAAGTTGACAACTACGGCAAGAAGCACGTGAAGATCGATTTCCAAGAGTTCGAGTACGGCTTCACCTACCACCGTCTCGTCGAAGGAATGCCCGAGGATCATCCTCGCTGGACCGTCGGACGGATCGCGTTGTGGCCGAATTGCCTTGGGCCGAATCAGCACTTCGAGTGGCGCGTCCCGATCGACGACGAGAACATGCTTTTCGTCGTGTGGCACTTTACTCGCGTACCGAAAGAATGTGAGCCGTTCGAACAAGCGAGCATCCCGGCATGGGAAGGTCCCGTGATCGACCCGCTGACCGGGCGCTTCATCACAAGCCACATCGCTAACCAAGATTTCGTCGCGTGGGCCGGCCAAGGGCGCATCGCCGACCGGACCAAGGAGATCTTGAGCCCAAGCGACCGGGGTATCATCCTGATGCGCAAACGCTTCTTCGACGATCTCAAGCGAATCGAGCGGGGCGAGGATCCCTCGGGTCTCGTGCGCGATCCGGTGACGAACGAATGTATCATGCTGCCGATCGTCAGCCGCGAGATGCTGATGGACGGCTACACGATCGCGGAGATGCTCGAAGATCCGTCGATCGACCCGCGCAACGGCTTTATCAATCAGGCCGGTCAGCCGGAGAGCGTCCGCGTTGCTTTCTTCGAGGCAATGGGACTCGATCCCAAGGGCGAGATCATCGAGACCGGTTCCGATTTCTTGGTCACCGCAGGAGCGGCACCGAAGAATCGCATGGTGTGGTCGTAGGAAAGAGGTAGGTTCATGCGCTGCGCACGCGTCGCGGGGCTCGTTCTGAGCCTCGCACTTCTTGTTACGTCGCTGCCGGGTCTCGCGGCCGACCCGTACGAGATCAATGTCGTCCTATCGATGACCGGCCCCGGGTCGTTTCTCGGAAAAAACGAGGCGGCGGCGCTTGCGCTCATCGAGCAGAACACCAACAAGGCCGGCGGCATCGGCGGACGCCCGATCAAGTTCGTCGTCGTGGACGATCAGTCGAGCCCCCAAGTTGCGGTTCAGCTGACGAACAACATCCTCGCGAAGAACCCGCCCGTCGTCTTGGGAAGCACGCTGGTCGCCGCGTGTACCGCGATGGCGGCCATGATGAAGAATGGCCCCGTCCTCTATTGTTTCTCGGCCGGGATGCATCCGGAGAAGGGGACCTATGCGTTTACCTACGGCGTGTCGACGACCGACCTGATCGGGGTGACCGTTCGATACTTCAGGGATCACGGTTGGAAGAGGCTCGGCATCATCACCTCGACCGACGCGAGCGGCCAAGACGGCGAAAAGAGCATCGATCAGATCCTTGCGCTTCCGGAAAACAAAGACATGTCGGTCGCGGCGCGCGAGCACTATGCGGTCGCCGACGTCAGTGTCGTCGCGCAGCTGTCGCACATCAAGTCGACCTCACCGCAAGCGGTGATCGCGTGGGGAACCGGGACGCCGTTCGGGACCGTGCTCCACGGCGCCGCCGACGTGGGCCTCGACGTTCCCATGAGCGGCTCGGCTTCGAACTTGACGTACGCACAAATGAAACAGTTCGGCCCGTTCCTGCCCAAGGAGCTCGACATCGCCGGTTTGCCGAGCATCACGCTCGGTTCGATCCCGCCCGGTCCGCTGCGCAAGGCGGTCCAAGATTACGTCGACGCATTCCAGTCAACCGGCGTCCGGCCCGACATCGCGCAGGCGATAAGCTGGGATCCGGGGCTGATCGTCGTCGCCGCCTTCAAAAAGCTTGGCCTGAGCGCGACGGCTGCGCAGATCAAAGACTACATCTCCAACCTGCACGGCTGGGCGGGCGCAAACGGCGTCTACGACTTCCGTGACGGCAGTCAGCGCGGGCTAACGTCAAAGAACGGGATCATGGTTCGCTGGGACCCCGCCAAAGACACGTGGGTCAGTATCAGTAAGTTCGGCGGCGCGCCGCTCTAGCCGATCTTCGTCGGCGTCGGATTCGGTGAACGCCTACCGACGAAGCTGTTCGGATTGTCGTCGCCGGTCATCTTGGCGTAGTCGAAGTCGCTGCCCTTATTGAACTGCCACGTATAGCCACCCTCGGGGTTGGCTAGGATCTCCCACCAATTGTCATCGAGGTCCAAGAAGTAGAAGCTGCGCGTCCCGTGCTGGTCGATCGGCGTGGTGACCTTCTTGATGCCCCACTGGTCTTTTTCGCGCATGACGATCTCGTGGCACTTGTCGACGTCGGCAGGCGTCGCGACGTCGAGGCCGTTGTGGGCCATCAACGGCATCTGTGACTTCTTGCCGACCTGCACGGCCACGAAGACGGTCGAGCTGTTCAGCCGGAGCGTCATCGAGATTTTGCTCGTGCGCACGGTCTCGAGGCCCAAGAACTCTTCATAAAATTTGCGCGTCGCTTCGATATCCGTACATTCGAGCGTGCCGTGCGACAGAAAGTTCAACTTCAGAACGGGCTCGGTCTTGACGAGAGGTTCCATCTTCGTACCTCCGAAAATCGGCTCTTCGCTCCTATGACTCGCCCTGCCTCGTTCCACTACGCCTGGGTCGTCGCCGCGCTGACCTTCCTCGTCATCCTCGTCGTTGCCGGCGTTCGATCCGCGAGCGGCGTCCTGTTCGTCCCGCTCGAGAACGACATGGGATGGTCCGCCGCGACGATCTCGGTAGCCGTGGCGATCAACGTCACGCTCTACGGTGCGATGGGCCCGTTCGCTGCCGCGCTCATGCAGCGCATCGGATTGCGCCGGTCGATCTTGCTGGCGCTCACGGTCGTTGCGGTTTCGACGGCGGCTTCGTCGCTGATCACGACGCCGCTCGGCCTCGCGCTCACTTGGGGCCTGGGCTTGGGCCTGGGCGTCGGGACCGTCTCGATGGTGCTAGCAACCGTCGTCGCGACGCGTTGGTTCGTCGCGCGGCGCGGAATGGTCCTGGGAGCACTGACCGGCGGGGCGGCGACGGGTCAACTCATCTTCTTGCCGCTGCTCGCGTACGTTGCGACGCAATTCGGCTGGCGGCCGGTCGGTCTCGTCGTCGCCGTTTGCGCCCTCGTGGTCGCGATCCCGATCGCGCTCTTCATGCGAGATCAGCCCGAAGATCTGGGCTTGCGCCCACTGGGTGCGAGCGACGAGACCAGACCGTCCCCGTCGCGTACCGGCAACCCGCTCGGAAACGCGTTCGCCGTGTTGGGACGAGCGTCGCGCTCGCGCGACTTCTGGCTAGTCGGGGGAACCTTTTTCGTGTGCGGCGCGAGCACGAACGGCTTCATCGGGACGCATTTCATCGCAGCCTGCGGCGATCACGGTATCCCCGAAGTCCGTGCGGCCGGCTATCTTGCCTTCATGGGCGTGTTCAGCTTCATCGGGACGACGCTCGCCGGGTGGCTTTCGGACAAAGTCGAAAGCCGATATTTGCTCTGCTTATTTTACGGTTCTCGCGGGCTCTCGCTGCTGCTCGTCCCCGCCGCCCTCGCAGGCGGAGCGGGCGAGATCGTCTTACCGGCGTTCATGATTTTCTACGGACTCGATTGGCTTGCAACCGTCGCGCCCAACGTCCGCTCGCTCACTGAAGCCTTGGGAAGAGAAGATGCGCCGATCGCATTCGGCTGGGTCGCGGTGATGCACCAGGTCGGCGCCGGTCTGATCGCGCTCGTCGCCGGCGTGATCCGTACGGATCTCGGCAGCTACAACGACGCCTTCACGCTTTCGGCGACGCTGTGCTTCATTGCCGCGTTAGCCGCCTTGGGGATCGGGCTGGGCCGGCCGCGCGTCGCGGTATTGCAGACCTAGTCGGACCGGTAAGCGCCCATCGCGGTCAAGAGCGGCTTGTCGTCGATTCGAAACAGGTACGCGGTCTCGTTGCCCAGATTCGTGTGAGCGTAGCCGTGCCACGCCGGAATCGCAAAGGTGTCGCGCTCCCTCCATTCGAGCGTCGTGCCCTCCACGGTTGTCTTTCCGTGCCCCGCAACGACGTGGTAGATCGAGCTCGCCGTTTCGAGTCGCCGCGGACCCTCGGACCCTGCGGCGACGCGTTCCGCAGACGCACCGATCGTCGGTGAGATCGGCCCTGCGGTCGGACGATACGCATAGTCGAGCATGGCGAACGGACCAGGCTGGGCCGCGAGCCGCGCCTGCATCTCGTGCCAAGGATAGAGTAACCGCGACGGCTGCGGCGCCGGTTCGGCAGGATAGCGTGCCTCGGCGTAGCCGTTCGCAAAATTCGCCGGGATCCACTGGTAGAGGGCGATGTCGAGTCCATCGAGCCAGATCATCGGCTTCCCGCTCTCGTTGCCGTGGTCGTGATATTCGAACGACGGCGTGAGGACCAAGTCACCCGGATTCATCATGACCTTCTCGCCGCCGACAGCGGTGTAGGCGTTGCTCCCTTCGATGATAAACCGCAACGCGAACGACGTGTGGCGATGAGCGCGCGCGACTTCACCGGGCAGGATCAGTTGAAGTCCCGCGTACAGCGTGTCGGTCGTGAAGGGTGCCTTCAAAGCCGGATTCGTCAACATGAGGACGCGACGCTCCGCGTCTTGCGTCCCGACCAAATTGCCGGCTCGCTCGAGAAGGGGCCTTGCAGCATCGTACGGCCACACGTGGGGGACGGCTCTTGGCCGCGGCAGGTGCGAGACGATATCCGCATAGACGGTCCACGCAGCGTCGAGGTCGTTGGAGCGAGCCTCGCGGAAAAGTTCATCGAGCGAGTCTTTAGCAATCATACGCGATATTCGTCCAGGGTTTCCGGTGCGAACAGGTCTTCCGGAGCGTACATCCGCGGCGAGAGGCCCTGTTCGTGCGAGTAGCGGGCGAACGTTTCCAGGGTCTTACGATTACGTTCCAGACCGTAGGGCCAGAAGTCTTCTCCCATGAGTCGGCGCACCTCTTCGGCGTTCTCGACTAGCCAGGGGAGCATCGTGCTGAGCAGACCGATCTCTTTGAGGTCCGCATACGCGATCGCTTGGGCTTGGGTGAACGCTTTGAACAGCGACATCGCGATCCACGGATGCCGTTCGTACAGCGCGCGCCGGATGACGACCGTGTGCATGATCGGGAAGATGCTCGTTCGCCGGAAGTAGTCTTGCTCCGCCGATTTGTAATCTTCGAAAAGGCGGCGTACTTTGGCCGGGTTTCGCGTGTACGACGATGGCGCACGGGGGGCGAAGAGCGCGTCGATTTCCCCTTTTTCGAGCATCGTCGAGAGCGTCTGATCTTCGCCGATCGGCTCGATGCGGATGGTCTCCGGCAGCGAAAGCTTGACTTTTTCGGGACGGCCTGGCTGCTCTTCACCGCCGGTGAAGTGCCTCATACTCTCGACCGGAACGCCGTACTCGTCGGAGAGAATGCCGCGAATCCAAAGGCCCGCGGTCATTTGATACTCGGGTGCAGCGACGCGCTTTCCGGCGAGATCTTCGGGTCGTTCGATTCCACTGGCCGTATTGACGTAAATGCATGAATGCCGAAAGGCCCGTGACGGGAACACCGGGATCGCGACGAACGGCTGCTCGGGCAACGACTTCGAGACGAGGTACGACGAAAACGAGACTTCGGCCGCATCGAACTCCCGATGGCGCAGCATCCGGTAAAACACTTCTTCGCCGGGCAGAGCGAGGTAGTTGAGATCGATTCCGTCCGGACGAATGCGTCCATCGATCAACGCGCGGACGCGGTCGTAGTCGCAGCCGGCAAAGACGACGGGCATCTTGCTCATCAAAACAGCCGCTTCGTATCGAGCAGAATTGTCACAGGCCCGCTGTTGACGAGTTCAACGTCCATTGTGGCGCCGAATTGGCCGGTTTGAACGTCGATCCCCTGGGCTCGCAGCAAAGTCGCAACGCGTTCATAGAGCCGGTCGGCAACCGGCCCCGGTGCCGCCTCGATAAACGATGGGCGGCGGCCCTTGCGTGCATCGCCGAGCAACGTAAACTGCGAGATGAGCAAGACACCGCCTCCGACGTCGGGCAGCGCGAGATTCATTGCGCCGTCGCCGTCCTCAAAGACACGTAGGCCCGCCACCTTCTCGGCGAGCCGCTGCGCATCGCTCTCGTCGTCGTCGACTGCGACGCCGACGAGCACGGCGAAACCCGTCCCAATTCGCCCCAGCGCCTCACCGTTGACGCGAACTTCGGCCCGTGAGACCCGTTGAACGACCGCTCTCATGCCGTCAATGCTGCTGGATGATGTTCGAGATCAAATTGATGCCTAACGCCAAGATCGCGGTGTTGTAGCCGAACGAGATCAGTCCGTGCACGAGCACGTTGCGCCGGATCCCGGGATCGTTGACGACGACGTCCGAGACTTGGAACGTCATCCCGATGACGAAGGAGAAGTAGAGAAAGTCGTAGTCGTCGGGTTCGGGCGTCTTGGGGAAGGTCAATCCATCGCATGGAGTCGGATCGACTTCGTCGCCGTAGAAGAGATGTGCGTAGCGCAGCGCAAAAGTCGAGTGGATCAAGAACCAGCCGGCGACGGCCGCAATAATCGCCAGGACGATCGCGGCGTTTCTCTCGGACAGGTTCTCGACGTGAGGGCCCTTGCCGAGAATAGCGATCGCACCGCCCATCCCTGCGGCGACGCTGGCGACGATGATCCCCAGGACGACGTTGCGGCCCGGGTCATCGAGGCCGGCCCGCGCGCGCGTTTGCACCTCGTTGTCACGAAAGACGGCGAAGAAGTAGAAGGCCAGAAGGACGACTGCCCCGGCGTCATAGGCGGCCACGATGCGGACGCTCCCGCGTACCCAGGCCGGCGCAAGGATCAGGATGCACAGGGCGGCAATCGTCGCCAACGACCATCCGAGCAGACGCAGACGCCACGGCGTATACATCGTCGTGAACATTACGAAACGGCGACCTGAGCCTCGAGCGGCTTCCCCGTAAGAAAATTACCCACGTTGCGTTCGAAGAGGGCGACGATACGCCGGCTCGACTCGATGCTGCCGAAGCCGCCGATGTGCGGGGTGATGAGGACGCGTGGATCGCTCCAGAGCGGATCTCCGGCCGGCAAGGGCTCGGGATCGGTCACGTCGAGCGCCGCGCCCGCGAGTCGATTTTCGCGTAATGCCGCCTTGAGCGCATCGCTATCGACGACCGGCCCCCGCGAGACGTTGACGAGGAACGCGTGCGCAGGCAGCGCCGCGAATGCGGGTGCTCCGATCAAGCCGCGCGTCGCGTCATTCATCGGCACGGCAACGATGACCGCATCGACGCGCGCCAGTGCATCGCGCAGGCGCGCGGCCGGATACATCTCGTCCGCAAGCGCGTCGCTGCGCCCCGAAGCGCGAACGGCGACGACGCGCACGTCGAACGCGCGAAGACGCCGCGCGATCTCGCGGCCGATCCCGCCGAAGCCGACGACCGCGACCGTCATGTCCTCGAGCGCACCCAACTGCTTCATGACCGACGGATCCCAGCTCCCCTCGAGTTGGCGAGCGTGCATCGCGGGCAGCTGACGGACCATCGCCGAAAGCAGCGCGACCGCGTGCTCGGCGACGACGGGCGAAAGGCTGCTGCCGACGTTGGTGACGATCGCTCCCTTGGGGACGCCGAAACGGACGAGCGGATCGTATCCGACGCTCGTCATCCCGATCCAGCGCAGCTTCTTCGCGCTCTTCTTGAGCGTCTCGGCGACGGAAGCGTCGTACGTCGAGGGGACCGACCAGAGCGCATCCGCACTCGGCGCCTCGCGCTCGAGCGTCGGCAAATCATCGGTGGAAACCAATTCGATTTTCAAGCGCTTCGCGAGCCCGATGAGCTCGTCGCGAAAGACGTGCGCCCGGAAGACGACGCGCATGCTAACCCCAATCGGCGAGGGCTGCGTCGAGCCGATTCGGATCGACGTGATAGTCGGCGAGCGCCGCAGCGCGGCTCACGTAGCCATCGAGGACGTCGTCGAGGACGGCATCGAAAGGGCGCTCCGGCGCCGGGCCGAGTCCGCCGCCACCGGCCTTTTCGACGCGCACGATATCGTGCTCGCGCAACGCGACGCCGCTGAAACGGCTTGGATACTTCGTCGCGTTTGGGGTGCCGGGGTGAGTGACGAGCGAGCCGAGCCGTCCTGCGCAACCACCGTCGATGCCGTACGCCGGGATCGCGTGCTTTCCCCCGCGCAGCGTCATCTGCGCTTGGGGCGCAAGCAGCTCGTACTCGCGCGCGAATCCGAGACCGCCGCGATATCTTCCCGCGCCGCCCGAATCGGCGATCAAACCAAAGCTGCGAAAGCGCAGGGGAAACTCCGTCTCCATGATCTCGATCGGAGCAGTCCGCGCATTCGAGAGCAAGACCGCGACGCCGGAGATTCCGTCGAGACCGCTGCGCGCGCCGTATGCGGAGCCGAGCAGCTCATAGGTCTGGAACGCCGCCCCATCCGGACGCGTCCCTGCGAGCGCGAAAGCGCCGACGCCGCCGACGCCGGCGACGCGCCGATCGCGAGCGAGCCTGCTCAGCGCCGCGACGATCGCTTCGGTGACGGCCGCCGCCGTCGTCATGTACGCGTTCGTCGGTGCGGGAAAATGCGGGTCGAGGACCGAGCCGGACCGCAGCCGCGTCTCAACGACGCGCGCAAGGCCGCCGTTGTTCTCAATGTCGGGATCGATCATCCCGATCATCGCGTAATAACAACAGCCGCGGACGATCGACGGCCGGACGTTGATCGGCATCGTCGTTTGGTCGCTCGATCCGGTGAAGTCGAAGACGATGCGATCGCCGGATTTTTCGACGCGGACGTGATAGCGGATGACCTCCTCGCCGTCGCCTTCCATCAGCGTTTCGGCCTCCGAGATGCCGTCGGGCCAGGCCGCTAGCGCGCGGCGCACGCGCAGCTCGGTCTTGTCCTGTTTTTCGGCAAAGACCGCGAGGACGGTTTCCAGGCCGTAGCGTTCGATCGTTTCCAAGAGGCGCCGCTCGCCCAGCCGCGACACGCCGATCTGTCCGCGAATATCGCCCAACACGAGCTCGGGCGTCCGGCTGTTCGCCCGCAAGATCGCGTCGACGTCGCGCACGAGCGCACCGCGCTTCATATAGCGGACCGGCGGGTAGAGAATCCCCTCCTGGAAAAGCTCGCGCGCGCTTCCGTTCGCGGTCCCGGGGATGGCGCCGCCGAGATCGCTCTTGTGCGCGATGCTCGCGCAGAACGCGACGAGTCGGTCGCCGGCGAAGAGCGGACCGGTAACGGCCATGTCGATCGAATGCGTGACGTCGGCTGCGTACGGGTGGTTCGTAATGAAGATGTCGCCGGGGCCCAAGTCGCCGTCGAAGAGCTCGCGGATTCTGCGCACGACGATCGGGAGCGCGGTGATGTGCAGCGGCGCGATCACGTGTTCGCCGACGACGTCTCCGTCAGCGTCGAGGATCATGCAGCTCGCATCCTGCGATTCACGGACGATCGTCGAATAGCCCGTGCGGAAGATGCTGTCTTGCATCTCCTGCACGATCCCCGAGAGGCGGCTGGAGATGACCCCGAAGGTTATGGGATCGACGCTGGCAAGGATCAAAACGGGGACCGTTTCAAGTCCCCGTCTTGGTTACCATTTCGCGGCGAGCTTGCCCGCGAATTCTTGTCGCCAGTCGGCGCCCTTGGGCACATAGTCGTCGTACGGTCGCACGTTGCGGTACGTAGTCGGCTCCGTCCCGCGCGGTTTGCGCCCGGCTTCGACGTCGTAGGTCGCTTCGAGAAGGAGCTGGCGCGTCATGATGATCGCCTTGTCGGACGTCCCGAGTCGCTCTTTCGAGCGATCGACGATGTGCCCCATCCCCTCTTGCAGCGCCATGTCCTGCGTATTGATTCCGACGATCCCTGTATACGTCTGCGTCTTTTGACGCTGCCGATCGATCATATAGTCATTCGCGAGGTTTTTCTTGAGCTTGAACGTCCCCGGAATGAGATCGTCTTTGCCGCGGCCGTTCAGCGCTTCCCATTGTTCGGCATATTCCGGCGTGATCGGAACGTCGCTCGAGTAGGCCCACGCAAAATTGTAGACGTTGGTGTGCTCGTCATCGATCGGAACCCAAATGTGACCGTCGAGTTTGGGGACTTCCGCGCGGCCTCCGGTCAGCGCGGTAACGCTCCCGCGCATCTGCTGGAACGGCATCACGTAGTGGTAAACGCGGACGTAGAGGCCGTCTTCCTGCATGTCGCGGGTCGAAGTGTAGTAGTAGCCGTAGTCCGTCTTCTCGACGTCGAGGCGCGGCGCGCCATCGCGATTGCGAATCCAGTTGCGATCTCCGAGGCGCTCGTTGTGGACGAAGGACGAGTGCGACGTGTCGAGCCCGCCCTCGAGGCCTTGTAGGTAGTTGGCGTCTTCGTAGGTCTTCGAGATGATCCGGTGCGTGCGCGGCGCGCGCATCCACTCGTAGTCGGGCGCCGCGGGCATCTGCTCGCGGGGACCCATGTAGGTCCACACGATATCGCCCAGCTCGATGGTCGGATACGCGGCGATCGTGACCTTCGACTTGAACAGGCTGTCCGGCGGCTCCGACGGCATGTCGACGCAATGGCCTTCGACGTCGAACTTCCAACCGTGATAGACGCAACGCAGGCCGCATTCTTCGTTGCGGCCGAAGAACATCGGCGCGCGGCGATGCGGGCAATAAGCGTCGATCAGCCCGACCTTTCCGTCCGTGTTGCGGAACGCGATGAGATCTTCGCCTAGGATGCGGACGCGGATCGGCGGGCAGTCGGGCTCGGGCAGCTCGGTCGATGATGCGGCCGGTTGCCAGTAGCGACGAAAAAGTTCGCCGGCCGGTGTCCCGGGGCCGACGCGGACAAGCCTCTCGTTGTCTTCCGGTTTCAGCATAGGTGCGGTTTTCCACGGCAGAGGAGGCAGTCCCCGCGCGCGCTAAGCGCAAGATCGTGGCTAAAGTCGTTTTGGCAATGGGGACCTCGCATTCGCCGATCCTGGCACTCGACGCCCCGGATTGGGAGACGCGGGCTCGGAACGATCGGAAAAACCAGCATCTTTTCGACGTCGACGGGACGGAGTTATCTTACGATCAACTTTACGAACGCGTCGGGCCCAAATATGCATCGAGCGCCGTGCCGGCGAACTGGCGGGAGCAGGATGACGCGGCCGAGCGATGTTTGGATCGCCTAGCGCTCGATTTAGCCGAAGTGAATCCGGATGTCGTCGTCGTGATCGGCGACGACGAGCACGAACTTTTCACCGACGCGAACATGCCCGCGATGTCCGTCTTCTACGGCGATCCGGCGATCTCGCGGCGCTTCGTCCAACCCGACGACCCGCGCGCCAACGATCCGGAATATACCTGGATGAAAATGGTCGCGCGCATGTACGGGATGGACGAGAACCGCCGCTTTGCTACGCGTCCGGACCTCGCGCGCGCATTCATCGAGCGGCTCATCGAGTCGGGATTCGACGTCGCGATCCAGAACGGCGTCCCCGAGCCGGAGAAGGTGGGCTTCGGGCACGCGTTCGGATTCGTGGTCATGCGTTTGATGGGCGAGCGCGCAGTCCCGATCGTCCCAATCATCCTCAATACGTACTATCCGCCGAATCAGCCGACACCGGCGCGTTGTTACGACATGGGCGCAACGTTGCGTGCCGCGGTCGAAGCCTTCGATGGCGATCTGCGCGTTGCGGTCATTGCCTCGGGTGGCCTGAGTCACTTCGTCACGAATGAATCTCTCGACACTTCGGTGCTCGACGCGCTGCGCAGCGGCGATGCAAAAACGCTACGCTCCGTCCCGACGAAGCTGCTGTACGACGGCTCATCGGAGATCCGCAACTGGATCGCGCTGGGCGGAATGCTCGACGGCTTACGTCACGCTTGGTCGGAGTATATACCGGTTTATCGAACCGAAGCGGGGACCGGGATCGGACTCGCGTTCGGACGGTGGTCCTAGCCGGCGAACGACTCCCGCGAGTTCTTTGAGATAATAGAGATAATCAGGGTATATGTTCAGGGCTAGCTTCTGAAAGGAGCAGCCCCATGAACTTCACACGCTTTGCAAGCGGGTTTTTAGCCATTGCCTTACTTACGGTCCCGGCAATTGGCTCCGCTCAGGCAAACGGCTCCAACCAGTATAACGGCGTGATCTCGTCCGTCAACGGCGGCACCATTGCGCTCCAAAACGGCCCGACGGTCTTCCTTCATAACGGGACCGTGATCAATCCAGGCGGGACGCGTCTGGAACCCGGGATGCGCATTTCGATATCGGGCTCGCCGGCGGGGAATGGCAATATCAATGCCAACCAGGTCGACGTCGTCAACCTCAACGGCTACAACGGCAGTGGCAACGGTGCGTACAGCCAATATAGCGCCGTCATCTCGTCCGTCCAAGGTAGCGCTATCGCACTCCAGAACGGGTACACGGTTTTCCTCAAAGACGGGACCGTGATCACTCCGAACGGGACGCGTCTAGAACCCGGCAACCGTATTTCGGTGACCGGCACCTCGGCCGGTGACGGTAACATCAATGCCACCCGAGTCGACGTCGTCAACGACAACGTATACAACGGCAACGGATACAATAATAACGGATACAACGGCAATAACAACGGCAACAACAACAACAACAACGGCTCTTACAACCAATATAGCGCGGTCATCTCCTCCGTCCAAGGCAGCGCTATCGCACTCCAGAACGGCTACACGGTCTTCCTCAAAAACGGGACCGTGATCAATCCGAGCGGGACGCGCCTGATGCCCGGCATGCGCATTTCCATAAGCGGCACCTCGGCCGGTAACGGCAACATCAATGCCAGCCAGGTCGACGTCGTCAACGGCAATGGATACAACGGGAATAACCGGTAACACCCGTTGATGGCGCGCGGCGCGCTATCGCCTTCTCTCTCCGCGCGGCTTCGGGCGCGCGGAGAGATGAGACCCGTCGCGCTCCGTGAAAGCAGTTGAGTGTGGACGCTCGGGGTCGCTTTACCGGTCATGCGGCGGCGTACGATACAGGGCGGCCGGTCTATCCGCGCGAGGCGATCGAGTTGGTCTTTGAAGGCCTCGGCGAACCCGCGCGGTTGAGCGTTGCAGACTTGGGAGCGGGCACCGGGATCTCGTCGCGCCTGCTGGCCGAACGCGGCGCGACGGTCTTTGCAGTCGAGCCGAATACCGCGATGCGCTCAAAAGCTGGTTTTATGCGCCGCGTGACGTGGGTCGATGCCGGCGCCGAGCAAACCGGCTTGCCCGACGCGAGCGTCGACATCGTGACGGCTTTTCAGGCCTTTCATTGGTTCGAGCGCGCCGCGACCTTTGCGGAGATCGCGCGAATCGTGCGGCCCGGCGGCCGCGCGGTCGCCGTCTGTTACGAACGAGACGAGAGCGATCCGTTTACGGCGAGCTACGGCGATCTCGTCCGGCGTTTTGCAACCGACGAGACCGAACGCCTGCGTGCCGAGGCGCTAGCTGCCTTCGAGCAGTGGAGCGGCTGGAAGTCCGTGCGGCGGACGGATCTGGGCGGCGAGCACGTGCTCGATGCGGCGGCCTTACGCGAGCGCCTGCGCAGCACTTCCTATTTGCCGCAAAGCGGCGCGCGGTTCGATGCGCTGGCCGAGGAGTCGCGGGTGCTCTTCGAAGCCCATGCCGTCGCGGGGCGCGTCCGGATGGCACTCGTGACGGCCGTTGTGGTCGCGCAGTTGGCTTAAAGCTCGATGGTTCGGCGTTCGATTTCTAACAGGCGCTCAAGATCAACGGTCTTATAGACGGCTTTCATCTCCGGCTCCGCGCCGTCGGGCCCAAGCGCGGGATCGAGCTCGAAGCGAGCGAGCTTCTCATACGTTTGACGGAGCGCCCGATGGAGTGAGAGTAGCGGCAAGACTGGGACGCCGATGACGCGATACCCCAGCGCCGAGAGCTCCTCCAAGGAGAACTTGAGCGCCCCGGTCCCGTCGCGCGGCGCAAAGATCATGAGGGGCGGCGCGAACCGTTCGCCGACGAGGCGCATCTCCTCGGCGCTGCGCGTATAAATGAAGAGCATGTCGGCGCCGGCGCGGCGATAACGTTCGCCGCGCCGCATCGCTTCGTCGATGCTGTCGGTCTTTGCCGCGTCGGTCCGTGCGATGATGACCAAATCTCCGTCACGGCGCGCGGCGACGGCCTCACGGATCTTCGCCTCCATCATCTCCGCGGGGATGATCCGATCGTGGTCGATGTGGTGATGCGCCCGCTTGGGCAGATACTGGTCCTCGATCTCGATCGCGCTGAAGCCGGCGCGTTCGGTCATGGCGATGGTGCGATGCAGGTGCATCGGGTCACCCCAGCCCCCGGCGGCGTCGAGGATGAGCGGGAGCGCACAGACCGTCCGAATATCGATCCCGGCATGGACCATGTCGTTGAGCGTAAGGTTGGCTTCGGTGATTCCCATGAGCCAGCCGAGCGATCCACCGCTGAGGTAGAGCGCGCGAAATCCGGCGGCTTCGGCGAGCTTCGCCATCAGCGGGTTGAGCGCCGCGGGTGCAACGATCGCATCGTTCCCTTCGATGATCGAGCGGAAAGTTTCCATGCGCGATCCTTGGCCGGACGCGACGGGAAGGCTTTTTTTGCAGTGCAGCCGATTTAGCATGTAATGATGCGTCCGTGCCTGCGCCGGTTGCTTCCGGCGCTGCTCGCCGCGCTTGTCGGGGCCGGTGCCGCAACTGAGTCCGCTCGAGCCGACGACACAACGGGTGCTTGCGTTCCGATCGCGGTCGCGGTCTGTCCGTCGATCGCGATCGGCGAATTCGCGCCGAATCCGGTCGGACCGTCGGGCGGTTTCGTCCTAAGCGCGAGCGTCCCGCACATCCCAATAGGTTACATCCCGCAGATCGCTGTCGCCGTTCCGTTTCGTGGACCCGGCCGGTATGCGGTAACGGGCGAACTCCGGACGCCGGGTGCACTCTACGCCGGCGTCGGAGCTGGAATCGGTAATCTCGACGGAGCCGGTGGGAGCGGCTTCAGCGTCGATCTGCTGGCCGGGTTGAGACTTGCTCGAAACGTCTCGCTCGTAGGTCGCTACTATTTTGGGGGAGCCAAAGCCGCCGGCGGGACCAGCGGCTTTTTTGGGTTGCGTTTGGGGTACTAGTTCGGTGAACTGTACGGGGCGTTGGTGTCGCCGCCGGTGATCGTGCAGTTGCCGCTGTTGCAGGCGACCGTCTGACCGTAGTCCGTCGGGTAGTAGCTCTGCCCGTTCGGTATAAGAACGCGACCGTCGCTGTAGACCTTTGCGCCGTCCGACGTGTAGCCGGTAATCACGTTCGTCTGGGCCTTTTTGTGCACGACGTTCGACCCGATCGCGAGTCCAGCGCCGAGTGCGCCGATTCCGATGATAATGTTGCGCGTCGACGCGGCGCCGTCGGCCTTCGCGGGGCCCATCGTACCCAGTCCGAGCGTCGCAGCGCATAGCGCCGCCGCAACCGTGATTTGAAGTTTGTTCATAGGATTGCTCCCTTCGCTCATGATACTAGCCGCCGAGTCTGGGAATGAGGTTGGAGAAGGGCCGTCGGAACGCGTTGTAATGACGATTTAACCTCGAGGGGTCCCTCTAAGGCCCCGATGTCCTGGCAAGCTTCCGGCCGCGGCCCGCCGAAGCCGACGGATACGAGCGGTGCAATGCGGCCGTAGCTCAAATTGGATAGAGCGGGGGACTCCTAAGCCTCAGGTTGCTGGTTCGATTCCAGTCGGCCGCACCAGCCCGCACTCGCATAGAGCGGCTCGACGGAGAGATCGGTGTCGGAGATTGCGATCCGAATCACGGTCTGCGCTTGGCTTGCTGACAAGCTCGGGCCGGCGAACGAGAACGAGAGAAGAGCGATAAAAATTGCGATCCGCACTGTTTTTCTCTCTTTACGATGCTCCCGACAAAACCATCAAGGCGTCGAAATGCCGTCGTGATATTGTCTCTGATCGTGACCGAGATCGTAGAGAAACTCAACATCGGCTGCGAGCCGCATCAAGTCGTGGCGTGCCTCGAACGGTGCTTCCACGAGAACCACAGTACAGGCAAGACGGAGTCCGTATTCGTCCCGACCGTAAAGGCCTACTTCAACGTGAAGATCGGGCAGCCGAGGACGTTTGCGGACACCGAACCCGAAGTCGATCACCTCGTCGTCGCGTCGACGCCGATGCAGTGGAAACCCGATGCGGGCGGTTTGCTCCCGTGGTTTGACGGTTTCCTGAACGTTCACGTGAACGCCGAGGCTATCGGCAATTGCGTGGCGATCGTCCGCGGAACGTACGCGTCTGTGCCTGGGAAGAGCGGTAAGACGCTCGATAAGGATTTCAGCGTGGAGGTCGCGCGAAAGACGGCGCAACGCATCCTGCAGGAACTCCGCAAAATATGCGAGTCGATCTCAGGCCCGGGCGCGCCGGAGGCTGCGCACTAGCACCAGCTATCGTCTTCCTTATGATAGGCGGGCGGGCGCGGGGGCCAAGGGGCGC
>Ga0209415_10002347_pt1 | contig 35494 bp, 27 predicted proteins | sample PeaSoiSIISIP2007_FD_187696 | JGI IMG/M metagenome (GOLD analysis project Ga0209415, IMG submission 187696) | Peat soil microbial communities from Weissenstadt, Germany - SII-SIP-2007 (SPAdes) (version 2) | ecosystem: Environmental > Terrestrial > Soil > Wetlands > Peat | place: Germany... | reverse complement strand
ACCGGCCCGCTGTATCCGGCCGCATCGGCTGCGCTCCGAATGCGCCGTAGTTCGATGACTCCGTCGCCCATCATGCTGCGCCCGGTTACGATCCCCGGCAGCGGCACCGCCCAGTCGGATACGTGGAACCCCACGATCTTCCCGCTGGCGCGTTGAATCGCAGAGTAAAGCTGAGGGTCCCACCAGACGTGAAACGCGTCGATCACAACTCCCACATTTGGGGAATTGAACCGTCCCGCCAAATCCAGAGCCTGATCCAGCGTGACGATAACGCTCCGGTCCGCCGCGAACATGGGATGCAGCGCTTCGACGCCTAGCGTCACCCCTCGCTCAAGCGCATGCGGAAGAACTGCGGCAATTCCGTCGGCGACCATGCCGCGCGCCGCATCGATATCGCGATTCGGCGCAGGTCCGCACACCAGAACCAGGCATCCTGCGCCCAGTTCCGCCGCTTCGTCGATCGCGCGCCGGTTGTCGTCGATTTTCTCCTGCCGCGCGGCTTGGGTCGCGGCAGGAAAAAATCCTCCGCGGCATAGACTGGAAACACGCAAACTGGAATCGCGCAAAATACGCGCGCTTTCTTGGACGCCGATCTCCTCCACCCGATTCCGCCACGGAGCGATCCATGGAATCTTGTGCCGCACGCAAGCTTCTACGCACTCCCGCAGCGTCAGGCGGTTGACCGTGATCTGATTGAGACTCAGCCGCTCGATCATGCGTCGAATAACCCTTGCATCCTCCGGCACGCGAGTTCCGGATCCAGTAGCACGCCCGCCTGTTCCGCCAGCACCAGCAGTTTCGAAAGATGTTCGATCCCGCGTGCGCTTTCCGCGCCGCCCACCATGCGAAACCGCTCCTGGTGGCCGTTCAGATAGGCGAGGAACACGATACCGGTTTTGTACAAATATGTTGGGTGTTCGAAAATGTGCCGCGACAAGGGCAGCGTCGCGGCCAGAATCCGATCGAACTCGTCATAGGAACCCTCGTCCAGCGCTTGAGCCGCCGCCGATGCGGCCGGCGCAATCGCATCGAAAATGCCCAGCAGCGCGTGGCTGAAATGCGTGCCGTCGCCGCGAATCAATTCGTCATAGTGAAAATCGTCGCCGGTGTACATGCGAACGCCATCGGGCAAGCGCCGGCGCATATCGATCTCCCGCGGGGCGTTCAACAGCGAGATTTTGATTCCGTCCACTTTCGAGGCGTGATCCCGGATCAGGGTGAGACACGTTTCCATTGCCGCATCCAAATCGCGCGAGCCCCAATATCCGGCGAGCTTAGGGTCGAACATGTCTCCCAGCCAATGCAGAATCGCCGGTCGCTTCAACTGCGGCAGGACACGCGAATACACTGCCAGGTAATCGTCGCGCGACTTGGCAAACTGGGCTAGAGCCCGGCTCGCCATCAGGATGACTCGGCCGCCATGCTTCTCCACCCATTCGCACTGTTCTTCGTAAGCTCGAATGATTTCTTCGAGCGAAAATGCCTGCCCCTCTGGGAGCTGATCCGTTCCCGCGCCGCACGCAATCAGGCCTCCCGCTTCGCTGAGCGACCGTCGAATCAGCTCGCGCGCCCCTTCCCAGTTCAGCCCCATCCCGCGCTGCGCGGTATCCATCGCTTCCGCCACACCCAACCCGTAGGACCACAAATACCGCCGGAACGCGAGCGTCGATTCCCAATCGATCTCGCCATTCTCTTTCGCCACGACATGCCCCGCCGCATACATCGTCCGCGATCGAATCGGGCGTTTCGGCGGCTGGTAAGAGCAAGCTCGCTCGATCCGGCAGCGAGTCAGCGCGCCATCGATCGCCAGCGTCAGTTCCGGCATCTACGCCTCCAGATCCGGAACGTCCAGCCAGCGGCCTTCGCGCCAAGACGCGATCGCCAATTCGCCCAACTGCACTCCCTTCGCGCCTTCCATCAGATCGTGCTTGAACGGCGTTCCGAGCTCGACGTGTTTCAGAAACATTTCCCATTCGACCTTGAACGCATTCTCGAATTGCTGATTATCCGGCACCTCCTGCCAGTCCGCGCGAAAGTCCCTCGTATTCGGAATATCGGGATTCCACACCGGCATCGGAGTATTCGCCCGATGCTGCGTTTTGCAGCCGCGCAAACCCGCGACGGCGCTGCCCTCCGTGCCATCCACCTGAATCATCAGCAGCTCATCGCGATACACGCGCACATCCCATGACGAGTTCATCTGCGCGATCACGCCGCCCTCCAGCTCGAAGCACGCGTAGGCCGCATCTTCGGCCGTGCATCTGTACCGTTTGCCGCTCTCGTCCCATCGCTCCGGAATGTGCGTCGCGCCCAGGCAACTGACGCGCCGCACTGGACCGAACGTATGATCCAGGACATAGCGCCAGTGGCAGATCATGTCCATGATGATGCCTCCGCCGTCCTCCGCGCGATAATTCCAGGACGGCCGCTGCGCCGGCTGCCAGTCTCCCTCAAAAACCCAATACCCGAATTCTCCGCGGATGGAAAGAATCCTGCCGAAAAAGCCCCCGTCGATCAGCCGCTTCAGCTTTCGGATGCCCGGTAGAAACAGTTTGTCCTGCACCACGCCGTGCTTCACTCCACGCTGCTGCGCGAGCTTTGCCAGTTCGAGCGCCGCCGCGAGCGAATCCGCCACCGGCTTCTCGCAATACACGTGTTTTCCGGCAAGGATCGCCGTGCGCAGATCCTCCGCGCGCCGCGCCGTGGTTTGCGCATCGAAATAAATCGCATTTACGGGATCGGCCAGGCACTGCGCGAGATTAGTGCTCCATCGCGCGATGCCGTGAGCTTCCGCAAGCTCGCGAAGCTTCGTCTCATTGCGTCCCACCAGCACCGGATCGGGCCATAATCGCGCGCCGTCCGGCAGGGGAATGCCCCCATCCTGCTGAATCGCCAGAATCGAGCGCACCAGGTGCTGGTTCGTCCCCATGCGCCCGGTGACGCCGTTCATGATGATGCCGATATTTTTCTTTGCCATAAGAATTCGCCCGCGGTATTTCTTGGAAGAATCGCAATTGAGATCGCACCCGCCAGCGCGATCGCCAGCACCGCGCCCATCGCAATCGAATAGCTCCCGAACCGGTCGCGCAAAATCGAGACCAGATAGGGAAGCCAAGTTTGGCCGATGGTGTTTACCGGCAGGATCACTGCCATCGCTCGGCCCAGGCTGTTGACGCCGAACTGCTCCGCCGCCATCAGCGGAATCAACATGTAGTCCGCTCCCAACCCGAATCCAAACAGGACGGCGAAGGAATACAGCGCCCCCTCTTGACCGGGCCGCACCAGTAGAAGAATGGGGATGGTCGCGGCGATCAGGGCGAACGTAGCCGTCATCACCACTTTCTTCGAAAAGCGATCGGCCAGCCCGCCGATCAGCAGCCTTCCTGCCACGCTCGACCAGAGAATCAGCACCGAAGCCGTGCGCCATACCGCATCCACTGTGGGCCCGGTCGCGAAGCCCGCGTCGAGAAAGACAAACTTGAGATGAAAGTTAATCGCCCCGACCGCGCCGATCGAGCAGAAGCTACCGATCAGCAACAGCCAGAACGAGTAGCTCCCCAGTAGTTCGGCGAAGGAATGCGATTCGCGCGCGGCTTCTGCGGGCGCCTCGCGATCGCCATCCGGGAACTGACCAAGGTCCGACGGTTTGTCGCGAAGAATCAGAATCGCGATCGGCCAGCACAGTAATACGAGCGCCGCAAGGATCATCAACGCCTGCTGAAAGCCGAACCTTTCGGTCAGCGGCTTAACCAGCAGCGACCCGACCGACCCCAGCAATCCGTTTCCCACATACACGATGCCCATCGCCTTTCCCCGGTTCCTTCGGAACCAATAGGAGACGATCAACTGGTGCGGAATCGGCCCCGAGAAAATGTAGCCGGCCGTATAAACCACCCAGATCGCGTAGTAGATCCACAGAGTCGAGCCCATTTTGCCGAACGCGGCAAGCGCGATCGCAGTCAATCCGCTGCCCGCGACGATCAGCATGCGCGCGCTGAACCGATGAATGAATAGCGGCCCGGCCCACAGCGTCAACAGAGCAGCCAGCGGGAATCCCAGCGTAATTTCGGCCCGCGACCATCCAAAGGCGCGCTGGAAGTAATCGTAGAAAAACCCGATGTTGTAATACGGCACGCCGACCGCAAGCCCTGAAGTGACGAACGCAGCCGCTGTGATCCACCATCCGAAGAACTTGCGGGGCCGCATTGAAGGGGTCGTCACCGATTCGTTCGCGCCGGGCCTCAGCCCCTCAACTCGATCACGAAGTATCGCGCGGAAGTGGTCCCGATGTTCTTCCATCCGTGCTCGTCGTTCGATCCGACAAAAATCACCGACCCCGGACCCGCGTGACTAACCTTTCCCGCAATCGTGACCTCCAGGGATCCTTCGCGGACCATGGTCACTTCCTCATGCTCGTGATGATGCGGCGGGTGCGGCATCTGCCCCGGAAAAACTTCCGTTTCGTGCACCTGAATCGCAAATCCCGTGTGCGTCTTGCCCTCGAGCACTGCCGTCGATTTGGTGTTGGGATTCGTCTTCGTGACCAAATCTTCGAAGCGATAGGTCTTGGAAGATAACATGGGCAGCGTCTGCGCCTTGCCGCTGGCGGCCGCCAGGGCTGGAAGCAGGAATCTCAAATCTCGCCGCGAAAAATTCAAGGGACCTCCTGTCGATTTGCCTCATGAGCTTGTTGAAAATGGGACAGACTACTCTGTCCCCAACAGCACAGCGTTGATCTCTAACCGGCTCTGACGCGCGGACAGAGCGGTCTGTCCCAGTTTTCAACGAGCTTCTAGGGCAGTATACATCCGGTGCGGCGCGCGACAATCACGATAAGATGGGCAGGGAAAAACGATCCATGCCCGAACCCTTTATTCCCGGCGAGCGCGCATGGGTTCTGAGTCACTATTACGACGTCCCGAATGAGACTGCGGAATTCTGTGGAACCCTTGCGGACGCGAACGTCCTCAACGTCGGCTGTGGCGAGATGTTGTCAGATTTCGGCCTGCTCAACTGCAATGTCGCTCACATCACAGGTCTCGACACGCAGCTTCCCTTCCATTGGCCGAGTAGTGATAATGCGAACTTTCTCGATACGGTCGCCGCGAAGTTACGCACCCACGGAATCGATCCTCGCGCGGATTACGCCAGCCGGCTGAGTCATCAGCTGTATGACGGCCATCGGTTTCCTTTTGAAGACCGCACTTTTGATTTTATTTTTTCGTGGTCCGCGTTTGAACACGTTTCGAATGTGCCCCAGATATTATCCGAAATACGGCGCGTTCTAACTGACGACGGCCGCGCCTTTATTCAGGTATATCCGTGGTATCACTGCTTCGTTGGGAGCCATCTCTCTGATTATATTCAAGAGCCATATTTCCATCTGAAAAGGGACTTCGCTTGGGTCCGCCAGGAGATGAAAAGGTATGGCGCGGAGCATCCCGCCGATCAGCATCCATTTCTGAATTACATGCTTTCCGAATATCAATCCCTGAATCGGTACTCGGCGAATCATTTTTATAAAGACGTCATCGGGGCGGGCTTTAACGTCGTAAAAGCCAGAATGATTAGTTTCGATTTAGATTTATCGGGGACTCCTGAAGAAACCGAGTTTTCATCGCTCATGATCTGCGGCACAAAAATGCTGCTGAAAAAGAACTTCAGTTTTGTTCCAGGGCCAGCGGCTGAGCAGCCCATCCCCAAGGACGAACTGCTTCGTAAACAGCTCGCGGAGATTCATCGTTCGCTCTCCTGGCGCGTGACCGCTCCTCTGCGATCGGTGGGCGGGCTGTTCTTAAAGGCTTTCCGGCCCCGGCGTTAAGGCCTTCGCCATAACTTTTGAGGTGCTTCCAAGTTATACTCATTTGGAATCCGGAGCGACCCCAAGTGATCCACCGCCTCCGCGCACGTAACGAGTGGAAATTCGTCCGCGTCCTGCCCCAAGCCGGACGCTCCCTCGCGGTCGCGTGGTGGACTCTGCTCATCATCCGCGGCATTCTCCCCGCGCTCTTCGCCATTGCCATGGGGACTCTTGTCTCTGCGGTCCAGCACAGCGCCAGCCTGGAGACGCCACTCGCGACCGTCGGCATCGCATTCGTACTTCTGCAAATCCTGCCGCCGATTCATCAAACCGTCGGCGCCAATCTGGGAAGCCGCGTCGCCGCGTGGCTTTACGATCGCCTAACGACCGCCTGCGTTCGCCCACCCGGCATGGGACACCTGGAGAATCCCAAACTCACCAACGATCTCACCATGGCCCGCGACTTCGATCTCGCGATCGCGGGCCCGCCGATGGCCATCTCCATGGACTTCATTGCGGGGGGCTTGGTCGAATTTGTCGCCGGCGTAGCCTCCGCCGCCGTGTTGATCGGATTCACATGGTGGGCGCCCCTTCTGTTGGCAGGAGCATGGCTCGCCACGCACTGGCTGCTTCGCGAAAGCGGCGTGTGGCGCGACCGTAATACCGACGAAGTTCGCAATGCCCAACGCCACGCGGATTATGCATATCGCTTGGCCGTCGATCCGCCTGCCGCCAAAGAACTGCGGCTGTTCGGCCTGTCCGGTTGGGTGATCGAACGATTCCGTTCACGACGTAAGCGTCTTCACGAGCTTCGTTGGCAAGCGACGCGCCTTCGCGAACGTCCCGTGCTCTGGAGCTTATTGATTGTGCTTGCCGCAAACGTCGCCGTGTTCTGGTCGCTCGGAAACGCCGCGGCCGACGGTTATCTTTCGATTGGCAGGCTGGTGACGTTTGCGGCCGCCGCGGTCAGCACCAGTATGATCGCCTTCGGTGGACTGTCTTGGGCGCTCGACGGCGCATCCGCTCCCGCCGCAGCTGTGTTGCGTTTGGAAGCGGCCATGGATTCCGAAGGCGCATTGGAGTCTTTCCCCGAAACGCGACCCGCCGTCGCAACGCCAGCGCGAGAAATCCGTTTTCGCGACGTCACGTTTTCCTATCCAACGACCAGCACGCCGGTTCTGGAAGGTTTTGACCTGACCATTCCAGCCGGAACCTCTCTCGCGATCGTCGGCCAGAACGGCGCGGGAAAAACCACCATCGCGAAGCTTCTGTGCCGTCTTTACGACCCGCAAGCCGGCTCCATCGAAGTGGACGGCGTCGACCTTCGCGCGCTGGATCTCGACTCGTGGCGATCGCGGGTTACCGCGGTATTTCAGGACTTCATTCGCTTTGAACTTCCCCTGCGCGACAATGTCGCTCCCAGCGGGGCGCCCGACGATGCGATTCTTAAAGCCCTCGCCGAAGCGGGCGCGTCGAATCTCGCCGGTCTGGATACGATTCTTGCTCGCGGCTACCCAGGCGGCACGGATCTCTCCGGAGGCCAATGGCAGCGCATCGCGTTGGCGCGCGCGTTATGCGCGGTGCAGCTCGGCGCCGGGGTGGTTTTGCTTGACGAACCCACGGCTCAACTCGACGTGCGCGGAGAATCCGAGATCTTCGAGCGCATCCTGACGGCCACGCGCCACACCACCACCATCCTGATCTCTCATCGTTTCTCGACCGTCCGCCAAGCCGATCGGATCTGCGTCCTGGAGCACGGCAAAGTGGTGGAACTGGGCACTCATGATGAGTTGATGGCCGCCAATGGCCGCTACCGCACGATGTTCGACATGCAAGCCTCGCGATTCGATTCAGAAGAAGAGCCGGGAGCGAAATTCGATGTCCTCGACTAACATCCAGGACGTCCCGCCCGCATTCTCCTCCATGTGGAGAGCCCTCAAGCGTGGCTACGAAGCCGAGCCTCTGCTACTTAGCGTTGCGTTCGGATTATCGCTGCTCGCCGCCCTTCCCGATGCTCTGCTTGCGCTGTGGCTGAAGTTCCTTGCCGACGGCGTCCTCGAAGGCCGCCGCCGATTAGTGATCGCGGCGGCGATGGGCCTGGCCGTCTCCGCGGCCGCTACCTGGTTTCTCAAAGTCATCAGTGACCGCACGCAGCGCCGTTTTCGCGATCAGGTGACCATCGCGCTCGAATCGCACGTCGCGCGCCTTCAGGCGTCCGTCACTGGGATCGAACATCATGAGCGTCCCGAGTATCTGGACCGCCTGGCCGTCCTCCGCAACCAGGTCTACGTGCTCGATCACATGTACATGTCGATGTTCACTACCTGCGGCTGGATCCTGCGCCTGGGCGTCGCCATCGCACTGCTGGTATCGATCCATCCAGCTTTGGCGCTGCTGGTCGTGTGCGCTTTGCCGACGGTCCTCAGCTCCGCCTGGCGACCCGCTGTCGAGCGGGCCGCTGAAGAACGTGGCGCCGCCTCGAATCGCCTCTCGCGTCATCTCTTCGATCTCGCGACCACGGCGCCTCCCGGCAAAGAAGTGCGCGTCACCCGCATCGGCGACCGTCTGATCGCGCAGCGTCGCGAAGCCTGGGAACGCTGGTATGGACCCGTCGCCGCCGCCCGCAGCGTCAGCGCAGCGTGGCACGCGCTTGGCTGGGCGATCTTCGGGGCGGGATACGTGGCCACCGTTATCTTCGTCGCATCCGTACTCAAACGCGGACCCGGCGATGTTCTGCTGGTTCTGGCCGCAGGCTCCCGTCTATCGGCGTATCTCAGCGCGACCGTCGGCGAAATCGGTTTCCTGCGCGGCGTCTGGCTGGACGGTTCGCGCCGTCTGGCGTGGCTCGAAGATTACGCCGCGTCGCTGCTCGAAGGCGCGGACGCACCGGTTCCCGATCGACTGAAGGAAGGCATCCGCTTCGACGACGTCTCTTTCGCCTACCCTGGCACGGATCGCGTCGTGTTGGACGATGTGAATCTTCACCTTGATCCCGGTTCCGTCGTCGCTATTGTCGGCGAAAACGGCGCCGGAAAAACAACTCTGGTCAAGCTGCTGTGCAAAATGTATCAGCCCACCAGCGGACGCATCCTGATCGACAATGTGGATCTGGCGCGCATGCCCCCGGACCAGTGGCGCTCGCGTCTCGCCGGGGCTTTCCAGGATTTCTTCCGCTTCGAGTTCAAGGCCCGCCACAGCGTCGGCATCGGCGACGTTCTTCACCTCGACGACGGCCCTGCCGTGATTGCAGCCGTGGACCGCGCCGGCGCCGGCGACGTGGTCGAGCATCTCGCTTCCGGCCTGGAAACTCAATTAGGACCCACTTGGCCCGATGGCGTAGAGATCAGCTTCGGCCAATGGCAGAAACTCGCGCTGGCGCGCGGATTCATGCGCGAAACGCCGCTTCTGCTGATACTCGACGAACCCACTGCCGCGCTCGACGCCGAAACCGAACATGCTCTCTTCGAGCGTTTCGCCGCGGCGGCGCACAGCGAAAAGGAACGCGCCGGCCGGATCACGATTCTCGTCTCCCATCGATTCAGCACTGTGCGCATGGCCGACTTCATCATCGTGCTCGATGGATCTCGCGTCGCGGAGTCCGGCACCCACGAAGCCCTGCTCGCGAAAGGCGGCCAATACGCGCAGCTCTATAACATCCAAGCCACGGCGTATCGCTAAAATCGCAGGCAAGTTACAATCTTCGAATGAAGCAAAATCTGTTCCCTGTCGTGATTCTCGCCGTCGCGAATCTCTACGCCGCCGACGACGTTCTGAATCACGTCTCCGCCCACGAGGCCCGCTTTGGCGAAATCTCGCGCCAGATCTGGGAGAACGCCGAGCTCGGGTTTCACGAAACCAAGAGTTCAGCTCTTCTTCAACAAGAGCTTCGCGCCAACGGATTCGACGTTCGCGCGAATCTTGCAGGCATGCCCACGGCCTTCACCGCGACTTTCGGAAGCGGCAAACCCGTGATCGCTCTTATGGGCGAATTCGACGCGCTCCCCGGCCTCTCTCAAAAGGATGTGCCCACGCAATCGCCGGTCGTCGCCGGTGCTCCCGGCCACGGCTGCGGCCACAACCTGCTCGGATCCGCCTCCGCTCTCGCCGCCGTCGCGATCAAAGAAGAAATGCAGGCCCGCGGTCTGAAAGGAACGCTCCGCTACTACGGAACTCCGGCCGAGGAGGGCGGCGGCGGAAAAATCTACATGCTCCACGCCGGACTCTTCAAGGATGTCGACGCCGTGCTCGCCTGGCATCCCGGCGATTCCAATCGCGTCAGCGGTTCGCTCCTCGCTAACAACGGCGGCAGATTCAAGTTTTACGGCGTCGCCGCGCACGCCGCCGCGGCGCCGGACCATGGACGCTCCGCGCTCGACGGCGCGATGATCATGCTCAACGCCATCGAGTTTCTGCGCGAGCACGTTCCTCAGGAAACCCGCATTCACTACATCATCACCAACGGTGGACAAGCCCCCAACATCGTGCCCGCGTTCGCCGAAGTGAATCTGGTAGCCCGAAATCCGGACGCGCAGGTTCTCAACGGCATCTGGGAGCGCATCATGGATTGCGCCAAGGCCGGCGCTCTCGCCTCCGGAACCCGCATGGAGTTCGAGCAGGGCACCAACTACTCGAACGTTCTTCTCAACGACACGCTCGGCGACGTTTTGGGACGCGCCATCAAGAAAGCGGGCGGCTATCAATTTACCCCCGAAGAGAAGAAGTTCGCCGAAGAGTTGCAGAAGACCCTCGGTGCGCCCGTCAAATCTCCCGGACCCGACAAAGTCTTTCCCGATAAGACGGAAGCGGTAAGCTCAGCGTCCAGCGATTCGGGAGACGTTAGTTGGGTGGTTCCCACCGCCCAGATCACCGCCGCCACCTTCGTGCCCGGCGTGGGCGCCCACACCTGGCAGGCCGCGGCGTGCGCCGGATCGAGCATCGGCCGCAAAGGTATGGTGGTCGCAGCGCGCACCCTTGCTCTCGGCGCGATCGAGTTGTTCGACAATCCCGACGAGCTAAAGTCCGCGCGCGATTCGTTCGAAACCCGTCTCGCCGGCCGGAAATGGACCACTCGCATCCCCGCCGACGGCAAGCCGCCGCTCGATTACGCCACCAAGTAATAAACTTTGATTTGCCAAAGCAATAAGCTTTGATTTGGGAGGTGTTATGAGATCGCTGACTTTCGGTCTCCTGTTCGCCGCCGCGACACTGTCCTTTGCCGCCGACGACCCGTGGTTCTCCACGTTTTCCATCGTCGCTTACGATCCCGCAACCAACGAGCTCGGCGTCGCCGTACAGTCCAGAGCCTTCGGAGCCGGAGCAGCGCTTCCTTATGCCATTGCCGGTGTTGGCGCGGTCGCCACGCAAGCTTCTGCGAATCGCCTTTATGGACCCAAGGCGATCGCGCTGCTTCAGCAGGGCCTCACGCCCGCTGAAGTCGTGAAGAAAATCACCGATGAGGATCCAGGCCGCGAGCGTATCGTGGACATCCGCGTCGATGATGCGGACGATCCGTTTAAGGAACTGCATCGCCTTCTGAATCTCACTATGTCCGGCAGCCATGGCCAGCTTTCCGCTCAATTGGCGAAGTCTGGAAAATTAGCCGAAGCGCCACGCGAGCAGCAGCTCGCGCTCGCGATGAATCCGCGCAGTGGGCAGGTCCGCTATGCGCTGGCCCAGCGCTACGCGCAGATCGGCGAATATATCAATGCTTTCGAAGCGCTCCAGTCGGCCGTCGACATTCAGAACAACCTGAAGCCGCAGGCTGCCGCCGATCCGGCATTCGCAAAAATGAAAGATATGCCCGAGTTCCAACGTCTGGTCATCCCATGAAAAAACATATCGTCTGGTTAATGTCCGCGGCGATCGTGCACGCGCAAGCTCCTATCGACACAGAGATGTATTCGAAGATCTGCGCCGAGGCTCTCGATCATTCCCACGCCGCATCGGTGTTCGACACGTTAACGGTGAAAATCGGCCCGCGCCTCACCGCTTCGCCCGCGCAAAAGCGCGCCTCCGATTACGCCCGCGCGGTGCTCACGTCGTTCGGCCTTTCCAACTCGCGAATGGAGCCGTTCCAGTTCGGCCGCGGCTGGACTCTCGAAAAACTCACAGTCGAGATGATCTCGCCGCGCTATCTGCCACTGATCGGCTATGCCGACGCGTGGTCTCCGTCGACCAACGGGGAACTGGTCGCGTCGCCGGTTTTCCTGGGCGGAAAAACTCCCGAGCTGGTCGAAACGATGCGCGCCCAGCTCAAAGGAGCCATCGTCATGACCGACCCGGTCATGACCAACTTCGTGCGCAAGGACCGTCCGCAGCCCAGCGATCCCGATTACGCGCCCATGTCCGCGGCCTACGCGACCAGCGTCGGGCAGCGGCCCGGCGGCCGAGGCGCTACTCCTACTCAAACGATCGCCCAAATCGCGCGTGAATCTGGAGCAGGCGTAATCCTCAAACCCAGCCGCGGCGAGCACGGCACTGTATTCGTCACCGGTCGCGACCTCGGCGCCGGCGCGGTCCCGACTATCACGCTCAGCGCCGAGCATTACAACATGATCGCCGGTATGCTCCAGCAGAGCGTGACGGTCCGGCTGCGCGTAAACGTGCAAACGAAATTCTACGATGCCGACAATGGTAATGCGTATAACGTAATCGCTGAGCTCCCCGGCTCCGACCCGTCGGTGGCCGATGAAGTCGTCATGATCGGCGGCCATATCGATTCCTGGCACACTGGCGTCGGCGCCACCGATAACGCCGACGGATCTACTACCGTGATTGAAGCCATGCGCATCCTCAAAGCCGTTGGAGCGAAGCCGCGCCGCACCATTCGCGTCGCGCTATGGGCCGGCGAGGAGCAGGGATTGCTTGGATCGAAGGCCTGGGTGAAACAGCATCTTCTCGGCGACGCGAACACGCAAGCGCGCGAAAAGATGGATGTTTATTTCAATATCGATAACGGCACCGGCCCGATTTACGGTTGGTATTTGCAGAACAACGAAGCCGTCCGCCCGCTCTTCGACGCCTGGCTCGCGCCCATGAAATCGTTCGACGCGAGGCGCAATATCATCGAACCGGTCGGCTCAACTGACCATCTCAGCTTCATCGAAGCCGGCGTCCCCGGATTTAATCCGATTCAAGATTACGGAAACTACGATATCCGCACGCACCACACCAACATGGATACGGTGGATCGCGTCGATGTCAAAGAAATTCGGCAAGCGGCGGCGGCCATGGCCTGGTTCGCCTACAATTCCGCAATGGCCGATCAAAAAATTCCGCGGAACGCAAAATAGATTGGATCTGCGTCCATCAGCGTGAATCAGCAGCCAATCGTAATCATCGGTGCGGGGATCGTCGGCTCCTCCATTGCATATCACCTTGCCGCGCGAGGCTGCACCGGCGTCATCATCCTCGAAAAAGCCGACACCGAAGTCACCGGCAGCACCGCCCGTTCCGCCGCCGGAGTGCGCCATCAGTTCGCGAACGAAGTGAACATTCGCCTCTCGCTCTACAGCATCGAGCGTTTGAAGCGCTTCACCGAAGAAATCGACGGACACTCCGGCCTCAAACAGATCGGTTATCTCCTGATGGTCTCCGAACCCGATACCTGGGACCAATACCAGCGCAGCGTCGCGCTCCAAAACTCGCTCGGCGTTCGGAGTCGCCTGCTTTCGCCCGCCGAAATCGGCGCGATGATACCGTCCGCGAATCTCGACGGACTTCTGGGCGCGACATTCTGCGCCGATGACGGCCACTGTGATCCTCACGGCGTCGCCACCGGCTATCTCACGGCAGCCCGCAAGCGCGGAGTCGACCTGCGCCGCGCGACGCCCGCCATCGGAATCCGCAAGAGCGCCGGCCGAGTCGTCGCGGTCGATACGCCGAATGGCCCCATCGCCTGCGACATCGTGATCAATGCCGCGGGGCCCTGGGCAGGATCGGTCGGCGCACTGGCCGGTCTCGAAATCCCGGTCCTTCCCTATCGGCGTTGCATATATATGACCGAGCCGATTCCGTTCCCCGATTCCTCGCCTTTCGTCATCGACACCGAAACCGGCTTCTACATGCGCAAGGAAGGCGACAAGCTTCTAATCGGCGTGACCAATGAGAATGAGCCTCCCGGCGAGAATCTTGCGGTCGACTGGGATTGGCTCGAAACTGTTCTCGAGTCAGGCGCGAAACGGTTCCCGTTCATCGCCGACGCCGGCATTGTCCGCCGCAATTGTTGGGCTGGCCTGTACGAAAACACGCCCGATCACGTGCCCATTCTAGGACGCCATCCCGATCTTCCCAACTACATCGATGCCAGCGGATTCAGCGGCCACGGTGTCATGCACTCTCCCGCCACCGGAATGCTCATCGCTGAAGAAGTCCTCGACGGCCGCGCCCACTCCATTGATATCGACCCGCTGCGCATTACGCGATTCGCATCGCGCAATGCTCCCGTAGAATCTAATGTGTATTGATTGTCACCCATTTGTAATGCGACGGCGATAGAGTATTACCTGTGACTCCAGGCCGTTCCGAAGATCTCAGCATCGAAACCCTCGATAGCCCCAAAGGTGCGCGCGTTTTACGTCTGTACGGTCCGCTGACCCTGCGAACATTATTCGATTTTCAGGATGTCGCCCGTCGCGACCACAACAAGCCTGTGATCGTCGACATCGCGAGCGTTCCTTATATGGATTCGGCCGGCCTCGGAGCCGTCATCAGTGTTTTCGCGTCCTGCCAACGCACCCAACGCGGGTTTGGGATCGTCGGCATTTCCGATCGGATCCAGACGCTTTTCGAAGTCACGCACTGCGACGGTCTCCTGCCTTGCTTCTCCTCGATCGACGCCGCCGACGCCGCGCTAAACGGTTAGTCTGCAATCGGTGAAAGTTAGCCTGTTACTTATTTGTAACCAATCATTCATGACAACATAATGCTCGCCCGCTATCCTGCGGATTCTTCTTAAGTCTTGCTTTCTCTAAGTTCAGCCGACATTCCATGTCGAGGAGACCATTAAAATGACCAGACGACCGCTGCCACACTGGAAAGTGACCTCCGTGTTGGCGATTTTCTTGAGTATTGTGCTGCCCGCGACGGCAGCCGACAAGCCTGTTGCGGACGATTCATCCGATGGGCGGCCGGCCGCCACGGCGCAAGCCAGCAGCTCCGATATCGAGCAGCTCAAGAAAATGCTTCTCGATCAGCAGCGCCAGATCGATGAGCTTCGCCGCGCACTCTCCGCCAAGAGCGAAACGCCCGTCAAGAGCGAAACGCCGGCCAAGATCGAAACACCCGAGCCGAGCGTCGCGAAGGAAGCGGCGCCCGCGGTTTCGTATCCCAAGTCAGGCGAAGTCGCAAGCACCACGCCCATCGTCCCGTCCGCGCCCGTCGTGGGGCCGCCGATATTTAACTCGCCGCTACCCTCGCCCCAGAAGCCGGACGATTCTTCGTCTCCGCTTCAACTCAAGATTGGCGACGCGTACATTACCCCCGTCGGATTTATGGATATGACCGCAGTCAGCCGATCGACTAATCCCGGATCGGGCATCGGCACCAACTTCGGAAGCATCCCATACGGAAACGTCCAGGCCGGCGCATTGACCGAAACCCGCCTGAGCATCCAGAACTCGCGCCTCGGCATGCGCATCGACGCCCTCGTCAAAGGCATGAAGGTGTTGGGCTACTGGGAGTCTGACTTTTTGGGACAGATCGGCAGCCCTCCCAACGGCGGGTTGGCGGTAAGCAGCAACCCTTACGTCTTCCGTCTCAGGCTTTATTGGGTGGACGTGACGAGAGGTAAGTTTGAGTTCCTGGCCGGCCAGTCGTGGAGCATGATGACTCCGAACCGCAAGGGCATATCCCCGCTACCGGGAGATATCTTCTATTCGCAAGACATAGACGTGAATTACCAGTTGGGATTGACTTGGGGCCGAATCCCCGGCTTCCGCGGCGTGTTTCATCCCAACGATAAAGTCGCGTTCGGCGTTTCGCTCGAGAATTCCGAGCCGTACGTCGGCGGCGCAAACGGCGGGAGCGCGGTTACACTTCCGGCGCTGGTAGGGGCGGCCAACGCGACTTCCGGCGCAGTTCTTGGCGGCCAGATCAACAACGGAAGCAGCGTGATTTCGTCCGCCGCACTCGCCCCGGATATCATCGCCAAGCTAGCGTTCGATCCGAACTCCAGATTCCACTTCGAGATCGACGGCGTGGAGATCGCCAATAAATTCGCCAATCCTGCCAGCACTCCCGCCTTCCAGACCAACACCAAGGTCGGCGGCGGAGGATCCATTAATCTGAACGTCGCGCTTACCAAGAACTTCCGCCTTCTGACCAACAACTTCTGGAGTGACGGCGGCGGACGCTATATCTTTGGCGAAGCGCCAGATTTCATCATCCGCGGCAATGGCAGTCTTTCCTTGGTCCACTCCGCATCTACTGTTACGGGTTTCGAGGCGACTGCCGGGAAAACTCTGTTTTACGGCTACTACGGCGGAGTTTACGTCGGCAAGAATCTCGCCTACGACTCGAACGGTACCACCAAGATCGGCTACGGACCTATTTCCAGCGATGGCCAGAATAAGGCTATCCAGGAGATCACGTTCGGCACCAACACCACTCTTGCGAAAGACGCCAAATGGGGCGCGCTCAACCTCATGTTCCAATACTCCTATCTCCAGCGGAATCCGTGGCTTGCGGCCGTCGGCGCGCCCACGAACGCGCATGTCGACATGGGCTTCATCAACCTGCGCTACACCCTGCCGGGATCGGCTCCGACAATGGGAAAGTAATCGTTTTGTAACAGAACATTGGTTAAATAAAGGAGGCGCGTATGATTCGAAAGGTGAGCGGGGCGATTCTCGCCCTTGTCCTGATCGCGGGAGTCGCATCGGCACAGACGATTACCGCCGGTGGGGCGACTTTCCCGTACCCGATGTACTCCAAGTGGTTCGACGAGTATCACAAGAAGGTTCCTTCCGTTTCGATCAACTATCAATCGATCGGTTCCGGCGGCGGCGTTCAACAAGTCACTGCGGGCACCCTGGATTTCGGCGCCAGCGACTACGCGCTGACCGACGCCCAGTTGAAGGAATTTCACGACAAGCGAGGCTTCAATGTATTGGCATTCCCGACCGTGCTCGGCGCGGATGTCCCCGCTTACAATCTGCCAGGCGTGACGGCCGTCTTGAACTTTACACCCGAAGCGCTGGCGGGAATCTTTCTCGGCAAGATCACCAAATGGAACGATCCGGCGATCACGGGACCTAATCCGGGCGTAAACCTGCCGAACGAGAATATCGTGGTGGTCCATCGCTCGGATGGAAGCGGGACGACGTTTATCTGGGTGGACTATCTCTGCAAGATCAGCCCGGAATGGGACAAAGGACCCGGTCGCGGCGCTTCTGTGAATTGGCCGACCGGTCTGGGAGGGAAAGGGAACGAGGCAGTCGCGGGTCTGGTTCATCAAACGCGCTTCAGTCTTGGGTACGTGGAGTTGACCTACGCCCTTCAGACGAAGATGGCCTATGGCAACGTCAAGAATTCGGCCGGGGTCTTCATGAAAGCGGACCTCGCGAGCGTAACTGCCGCATCCGCTGCGGTAAAGGACATGCCTGATGACTTCAGGGTGTCGATCACAAATCCGCCCGGGAAAGGCGCGTATCCGATCGCCAGCTTCACCTGGCTTCTGGTTCCGGAGAAGATCAGCGATCCCGCCAAGAAAAAGGCGATCACGGACTTTCTGGGATGGATGCTGACCGATGGGCAGAATGTGACTGAGGCGCTGTCCTATGCCAAGTTGCCGGCGTCCGTGGTAGCGAAAGAGAAGAAGGCGATCGCAAAGATACAGTAAGTCCGCCCGATGTCAGCCCCAGCGACCACCATCGACGCGCCCCCGGAAGGCAGGGCGCGTTCGCTTTGGAAGCGGCTTCGTGACGGTGACGAGATCGCCCATACTGTCACTTTCCTTTGCGCCTTCGCCGTCATCGCCGTCACGGCATTGCTGGTCTTCGAACTCTACCGGAATTCCGAGCCATCCCGCCTGAAGTTCGGGTGGTCGTTTCTTTGGACCAAGACCTGGGATCCAGTGGCAGGAAAGTTTGGCGCCCTTCCGTTCATCTACGGAACGATCGTGACCTCGGCGCTTGCGATGATTATCGCAATTCCGCTCGGCGTGGGCGCTGCGATTTTTCTGGCCGAGCTTGCACCGCCGGGGATTTCTTCGGCGCTCACGTTCCTGATCGAATTGCTAGCCGCGGTGCCGAGCGTAATTATCGGCTTTCTCGGCTTTTTCGTTCTGCTTCCAGCTTTGCTCCGCGCGGAGCCTTACATCCGCTCCGCACTTGGCTGGACTCCGCTATTCTCGGGTCCGTTTTATGGCGTGAGCTTTTTTACTGCGGGCGTGGTTTTGTCGGTGATGATCGTTCCCTTTATCATCTCAATCTCCCGTGAAGTGATTCTATCGGTGCCGAGCGATCAGCGAGAGGCCGCGCTGGCCCTCGGCGCAACGCGATGGGAGAGCACCTGGGACGTGGTCGTACCGTTCGCGCGCAAGGGAATTGTCGGCTCCATCTTCCTTGCGCTGGCCCGTTCTCTCGGCGAAACGATGGCGGTTACCATGGTGATCGGGAACGATCCGAAGATTAGCGCATCCTTGTTCGCGCCGGGATATTCCATCGCCGCGGTGATCGCTAACGAATTCGCGGAAGCGACCGGAGACCTCTATCAGGGCGCCTTGATCGAGTTGGGGCTGGTGCTGTTTGCTCTCACCATCATCATCAATGGAGCAGCCAGAATCCTGGTGGTGAGCACCACCAGAAAAGGCACCTCGCAATGACGTGGAACAAGGCCCGCCGAAAGACCGTCAACGTTTTCATGCTCGCCCTGACAGGGCTGTGCACTGTATTCGCGGCGGGCACACTGGTCTACATCTTGGGCTACCTGTTCGTCCATGGAGCCAGCAGCTTGAGTTGGAATTTCTTTACCAAACTACCCGCGCCCGTGGGGGAAGCCGGCGGCGGCATGGCCAACGCGATTCTTGGCAGCGCCAAGCTGCTGCTGCTGGCCAGCTGCGTCGGCGTGCCCATCGGATTCCTCGGCGGCGTCTATCTCGCCGAGTTCGGCGGTTCCGGATTTTCGTCCGCGGTGCGCTACACCACCGATTTACTGAACGGCGTTCCTTCGATTGTCATGGGGATTTTCGCCTATGCGCTGATCGTGGTCCCGCAAAAGCATTTCTCGACGTTTGCGGGCGGCCTCGCGCTCGGCGTGATCATGCTCCCGATCGCCATCCGCAGCTCGGAGGAATTCCTACGGAACGTGCCGCTCGCGTTGCGCGAAGGCGCGATGGCTCTGGGCGCATCGAAATCCAAGGCTATCTTTACCGTCGTGATTCCCGCGGCTAAGGCCGGAATCATTACCGGAATCATGCTGAATCTGGCGCGCGTGGCCGGTGAAACAGCGCCCCTGCTGTTCACGGCTTTCGGGAATCGATTCTGGAGCCCCGGGTGGAACCAACCGACGGCGGCTCTCCCGGAAATGATTTTCAGATATTCCATATCGGCGTATGATGACTGGCACCAGCAGGCTTGGTCCGCCGGTTTCGTTTTACTGGTGCTGGTTTTAGGAGTAAATATCGTGGCGCGGCTGATCCTCGCCAATAAAGCTCATGTGGCCCGATGATCGCGCCCATGAGCCGGGACAGGTGATAAAATGCAAGCTTCCAGCCGACAGCCATTCGCTTCCAATCGAGAAATGACACTGCCCGGTCTAAACGTGCCAAACCAGGTCGACTCCAAGTCGTCCGGGACCCCGGCCAAAATCAGCGCATCCAACTTGAATTTCTTTTACGGGAAATTTCAGGCGCTGCACGGTATCAGCATGCAGGTCTATGAAAAGCAAGTGACGGCCTTCATCGGACCTTCGGGCTGCGGCAAGTCGACGTTCTTGCGCACCCTGAACCGCATGAACGAAACCGTGCGCCACAGCCGCGTGGATGGCGAGATTCAATTGGACGGCGAGGACATTTTCACTCAGGACGTTTCCGAGCTGCGCCGCCGCGTTGGCATGGTGTTTCAGAAGTCGAATCCGTTCCCTAAATCGATCTTCGACAATGTCGCGTACGGATTGCGCATTAACGGCCTCGCTTCCCGGTCCACTTTAAAGGACCAGGTGGAGCAGAGCCTGCGGCGGTCGGCCTTGTGGGACGAAGTTAAGGATAAATTGCATCAGTCCGCTTACGGCCTCTCGGGCGGTCAGCAACAGCGCTTGTGCATCGCGCGCGCTCTTGCGGTGAATCCCGAAGTCCTGCTGCTCGACGAGCCCTGCTCGGCGCTCGATCCCATCGCGACCGCCAAAATCGAAGACCTGATCTTCCAGCTCAAGAGCAGTTGTACCATCGTAATCGTGACGCACAACATGCAGCAGGCCGCGCGCGTTGCCGATTACACCGGTTTCTTCCTGCTGGGGCGCCTGGTCGAGTTCGACAGCACCACCGTAATCTTTAAGACGCCCGCGAAAAAAGAAACCGAAGATTACGTCACGGGCCGCTTTGGATAGAGGATAATGTGCGTCATTTCATCGAAGAGCTCGAACAACTGAAAACCAAGCTGCTCGAAATGAGTTCGCTCGTCGAAGCGGCCATTCAGCGCAGCATCAGCGCGGTGATTCACAAGGACCGCAGCGCCGCCGAAGAAGTGTTCCGCAACGAAGCGCGCATCAACGAAATCGAAATTGAGATCGACGAGTTCGCCATCAATCTGCTCGCCTTGCAACAGCCCATGGCGGCGGATCTTCGCCTGATCGTCGCAGCTTTGAAGATCAACACCGATCTGGAGCGCATGGGCGACCTTTCGGTGAACATCGCGCAGCGCGCCCGCTCCCTGATGGAGGAGCCGGTGGTCAAGCCGATGATCGATATTCCGCACATCGCCGGCCTGGTGCAATCCATGGTGCGGAAATCTCTGGATGCGTTCGTCACGCGCGACGCCGATCTCGCGCGCAGCGTGCTCGCTTCCGATGACGGAGTCGACAGCTTGCGCACCGCCTGCTACCACGAACTGGTGAGCTTCATGGAGAAAGATCCACAGAACATCCGGCAAGCGCTCGATCTGCTCGCTGTGACCCGCAACTTAGAACGGATCGCCGATCACTCCACCAACATCGCCGAAGATGTGCTGTTCCTGGTAAAAGGCGTCGACGTGCGCCATCACGCCGAAGCCCGCCACTAAGGCAAAAAAAGTGGGACAGGCATTCAGGATAGCCTGTCCCACGTCACACCACGCACAATTAGAAAGCTACTACCAGCGCCGGCCTATGAAAACGCGGGGTCCGAAAAAGACTCCGCCGTAGAATGAAGGGCCCCAGTAGTAGGGATATGGAGGATAATACCCAGGACCGTAATATGGATATGGATAGCCAGCGGCATAGCCAGGACCATAGGCTGGATTCCCCGGATACCCCGGCCGTGACTGCAATCGCGGCGGACCAGAGGTTTGATAATCACCTTGATTGACAAACCGGAAAGCCTGCGGAGCATGCTCGGTCGAAATCGTCACCGGCTGCTCGATCCTGAAAGTAAGGATGGACTCCGGAGTCATGATAGTTGGATGCCCGCGCGTGAACAGCACGCCGATGGTGCTCACCACCAATCCGGCTCCTGCGCCCACGGCAGCGCCGCCTGCGCCACCCACGCCCGCGCCAATTGCCGCGCCCGCGCCGGTCGTCAAACCGATGGCCGTCGCGTCACGACCCTGCGAGGTCGGACCCATGCGGCTAAATAATGAAGTCTGAACCGGAACCTGCTGGCCGTCGACGACGGGCAGATCGATCAACTGCAAGCCAAGGTGCGAAACTCCCGAAACCTTGCCGGCTTTTTGCGCCTCGGAAACGCGCCCACCGACAGTCTGGCCGCGTTGCGCGACCACCACGCCGTCGACGATTACCGGCCGCACCAGCGTGGCCGAAAATGCGTCGCCGGTCTGATTCTTGTCCGAGGAGAGTACGTTGTTCAACCGCACCGTTACGTAGGTGCCCGGCTTGATGGTCAACTGCGAAGGAATGCTGGCGCTCGGCGGCGGAGGACCTTGCGGATCGTTTGGCCCCGGGGCCGGAGCCGGATTGCTCTCTCCAATGCGCCGCCATCCGCCATTCGGATCCTGCTGAGTCTGCTGGTCCGGCGGGGGCGGCGGCTCCTGCGCCATCGCCAGACTCGAAAAAGCTAAAACCCCTAACGCTACGCCAAATCGAATCGGGTTGTCTAAAATCCTGTTCATTTGATGCCCTCTTACGAGCATTCTCATTGCATGTGTTTCACCACTCGCAACCTATTGAAAACAGGATCTTAATCGTGTCGAAATTCTGGCCGAAATGCACCGTGTGGTGCTTTTGAGCCAACCCGAAAGCTTTTTACGCCTTTTTCTGTTGCTTTTTTCTGCGCTCCGCCCAGAATGCCTTCATCCGCTCCGATTGAGCTTTCTTCTGCGCGGCGCTCAATGGCTTACGCTTCCTTCTGTTCGGCGCGGCAGGCGCGGCGGCAGGCGCGGCAGCCGACGCCGACCCGGGCGGCCGGCCACGGCGCTTCGCCCCCCCTTGAAGGGCGTCGATAGCCCGAGTGAGGCGATCGCGTTCCGCGACCAGAAGGGCGATGATTTGTTCGGTGGACATTAAGGTGATCCTAACATCTAATTATCTGAGCGGCAATAGTTTTCAGGCCCCGATGTCCTCATCCCACAACTCCGGTTTCGCCGCGATGAAGGCTCGCATTAATTCAATACATTCCTGATCTTCGACGACATCGACTTTGACTCCGTTTTGGCGAAGGTAGTCCTCGGCGCCGAGGAACGTAACGTTCTCCCCCACCACCACGTGCGGGATTCGATACAGCAGGATCGCGCCGCTGCACATCGGACAGGGCGACAGAGTCGTATACATGGTCGAAGCCCGATATATGCTCCCTGGCAGCCGCCCTGCATTGCGCAGGCAGTTCATTTCTCCATGATCGATCGCGCTTCCGCTCTGCACGCGGCAGTTGTGGCCGCGGCCGATAATATTGCCGCCAGTAACCAAAACCGCCCCAATCGGGACGCCACCTTCCGCGAGGCTCCGTCGCGCTTCCTCGATCGCCGCCGTCAGGAATGAGTCCCGCTGAGGCACGCTTACTTCTTCACGGACGCCAGGTCCGAGGCAATTTCTTCGAACCTCTGATACAGTCCGGCCGGCAAAACGCCTTTATCCCGCAGATCCGCGTAAATGGATTGAGCCTGCTGATACTCGGCTATGGCGGCCGGTTTCGCGCCCATTGCCGCGTAGACCTCGCCCAGATCGCGATGCGAGTCCGCGAGGTCCGTAGCCGCCTCCCAGTCCGTCTTTGAATGCTCCGCGAGCTTGAGCCACTGCGTCATGGCGTCGCGAGCGGTTGCCAGCGCCTGTTTCAGATCGCCCAGGCGCACGTACACGTTGGCGAGTCGCTGGGTGCTGACGGCGACGATGCGGGCCGCGCGATAGTCATTGGGGTCCGCCGCGGCCACCGCGACGCGAAGGGCGAGAGCTTTTCGATGCGCGCTCAGCGCCGCGGCGTCATCGTCCTGTCGCGATGAAACCCACCCCAAGTCGCTGTAATCGAATGACAGGTCCGTTTTGGCGCGGTTATCGGAAGGATCGCGATTGGACCGTGCCTCGTCGATGGCGACCGCCTGCTCATACTCCGAACGGCTTTCCGCGTAACGATGCAAAACGCCATATAACGCGCCCAGCCGCTTGTGCGCCAGTGCGAGATTACGCTGCACCTGCGGTCTCGCCGGATTCATACTCGCTAGACGAGCCGTAAGCTCCAGGACACGCTGGCGCAGGGGCAGTATGGCTTCATAGTCAGCTTGGCCGACCATTAGATCTCCCTGCGCGGTCACCACCGCCAACAGGTCGCCAATCGTGGCCGGATCGTCCGGGTGCGCTTGAAACGCCGCTTCCGCCAGCGCGCTGCTTTTTTGAATGGTGCGCGTCGCGCCAGTGCGATCTCCAATCCGGGCGGTAGCGAGCGAAACCTCGTTCAGCACTCGAATGTAATCGTGCCGGAATGTCGGATTCGAGCCATTGGCGGTCGACAGACGATCCATAATCGCGGAGGCTTTTCTAAGGCTCTCAGCCGCCGCCGCCGCGTTGCCGAGATTCGCCTCCCACCCCGCGCCTTGCACCAACCCAACCCGCTCGTAACCCAGCGCGACCTCCCAGGCGAGCCTCGGATCTCCCGCCGACTCGTTCGAAAGCCGCTCCAGATACTCCAGCGCCCGCGCCACCAGCAGATTCCGTGCCGCTGTCGAACCCGGCAGCGGAGCGATCGCGTCGTGCAGCTCAAACATTACCGAGTGCGCCAGGTTGCGCACTTCCTGGAACCGCCGCTGCGCGCGCCGCGCTTGCCACCATGCAGCCCCGGCGAACGTCAGAATAAGAACCGCCGGCAGCGCCCCGGCCGGAATCGCCACGCGGTGCCGCCGCAAAAGTTTTCCCGCTCGATACAGGAAGGTAGCCGGGCGCGCGCTTACCGGCTGTCCGCTCAAATGCCGGCGGAGATCGGAAGCCAGATCGTCGACGGTCGCGTACCTCTGGCGCGGATCTTTTTCCAGCGCCTTGGCGGCAATGTTATCCAGATCGCCGCGCAGTCTTCGGCGCAGGCGGTCGTCGGAGACGGCCTGGCTCGGAAGCGGCGGCGCTTCTTCGCAAACCACGCGCACCATCTCCGTAAGCGAGTCGCCCGGTACATGGTACGGCCGCCTGTCGGTCAGCAGTTCGTAAAGAATGATGCCCAGCGAGTAGACGTCGTCGGAAACCGCATACGGAGCGCCGCGAATCTGCTCCGGACTGGCATACGCCGGCGTCATGATCGGCAGGCCGGCCTGGGTAATGTCGTCGCTGGATGCCCCGCCGTCGTCGGGGTGCAGCACGCGCGCCAGCCCGAAATCCAACAGCTTCGCCGTGCCTTCCGCCGAGATCAAAATATTGCCCGGCTTTAAATCGCGATGCACCACCAGCCGCTGATGCGCGTGCGCCACTGCGTCGCAAACCGAAAGGAACAGCTCCAGGCGCGCGGCGGTGGACAAATGATGGGTCTCCGAATATTCAAGCAGCGGGAGCCCCTCGATGTACTCCATCACGAAGTACGGCTGCCCTTCGGCGGTGGCGCCGCCGTCCACCAGGCGCGCGATGCCGGGATGCTCGAACTGAGCAAGGATCTGGCGTTCCCGCCGGAAGCGCCGCTCCATGTCGCGATCGAGACGCCCGCGGCCGCTGGTGATCAGCTTGATCGCCACCTGCTTGCGATATTCCCCGTCGGCGCGCTCACCGAGATAAACCACGCCCATTCCGCCGTGCCCGATTTCGCGTAGAACCCGATAGGCCCCGATCATCGTCGGCGGCGCGGCGGGCGATGCCATGACGTCGGCCCGCAGCAGAGCGCCGGGAACCGCCACTGAATCGAGCACCGCATCGGCGCGCGCCTCTAAAGCCAGCAGCGATTCCACCTCGCGGCGTAATTCGTCGTCACCGCTGCACAGGCCCTTGAGGACGCCATCGCGCTGCGCAGGTTCCGCTTCCAGCACGCTGGCGAGGACCCCCTTGATCTCTCCCCAACGTTGCGCCGTCATTGGATGGAAGGTCCCTCGATCTGCTGCATCAGCCACAATCGAGCCGTGCCCCAGTCTCGCTTTACGGTGGCGGGCGAAATGCCCATGACTTCCGCCGTTTCCTCGATGGTCAGGCCGCCGAAGTATCGAAGCTCCACTATGCGCCCCTGTTGCGGATCCATCTCGGTGAGTTCCTGAAGCGCGCGGTTCAGATCGAGCAGGTTAACTTGCGGATTCGTGAATACGCCCAGCGCGTCGTCGAGCGCGACCGCGTTGGATTGGCCCTCCCGTTTGGCAGCCTGATGGGCGCGTGCGTGATTAATCAGAATGCGGCGCATCATGCTCGCCGCGACGCCCAGGAAGTGCGCGCGATTTTGCCAGTCGACCGCGTGCTGATCCACCAGCCGCAGGTACGCTTCGTGAACCAGAGCAGTAGGCTGCAAGGTATGGTCAGGCCGTTCCGCCGCGAGAAAGTGCCGCGCCAGGCGGCGCAGCTCGTCGTACACCACTGGCGTCATCTTGTCTAGCGCCGATTTATCGCCGTTACGCCAGTTGATGAGAAGCTGCGTGAATTCTTGCGACGCGATCCCCAAGTTATTACAGTACAACGAACGGATTAGCGTTCGCGAATTCCTGGAGCTAGGTGAAACCCCCGACATCCACCGCTTTTCACATACCTTGCAATCAGCCCCTGGACAGCGGCGGCGCGATATGTATAATAACCACATATGGCGACACAAGATATGCGGGACCTGCAAAAAGGCAGCGCCGAGATGATTATTCTGGCCCTGCTCGAAGAACGCCAGCGCCACGGCTATGAGATCGCCCGGCTCATCGGAACCGAATCCGGCAACAAGCTCCAGTTCCACGTCGCTTCGCTTTACCCGATGCTGTACCGCCTGGAGCGCAAGAAGCTGGTGGAAGGAAAATGGGTGGAAAAGCCGGGTGAACGCCGCCGCCGCTTTTATCGCCTGACGCCGGCGGGACGAAAAGCGCTCGCGGCGTCGAAACGCAACTGGCGCGAGTTCGTGGCCGCTTTGAACCGTCTCACCGGATTCAGTCATGTCTGACCTCTGGGAAAATTACGTCCGCGAGCATTTGCCGGATCTTCGCGTCGATCCGGCGCGTGAAGCCGAAATCGTCTCCGAGCTCGCTCAGCAGCTTGAGCAAGCCTATCGGGATGCGATCCTGTCCGGAGCGTCTGAACCCGAGGCCATCCATCAAGCCCAAGCGCAGTTCAACGATTGGAACAAACTCGCGCGCGAAATCGAGTCCGCGGAGCAGCGTGTCGTCGATCCACCTCTGCCCGCCAAGCCTTGGTTTGGCGCCCTGCACGATCTTCGGTACGCGGCCCGATTCTTCCACCGCAATCCCGCATTCGCCGCGGTCGCTGTGATCACTCTGGCCTTTGGAATCGGAGGCAACACCGCGGTCTTCACCATGGTCGACGCGCTGGTTCTGCACGGCCTGCCTTATTCCGAGCCTGACCGCTTGATGGCCATCGACACGACAAAAAGCCAGCAGGCCTATATTGAGCCGTGGACCTCCGCGCTCGATTTCTTCGACCTCCGTGACCGAACGCATGCGTTCTCTTCGATCGCCGGCATCGGCCCTGTCTGGAACGTGATCCTGACCGGCTCGGGCGAAGCCGAGCGGCTGGAAAGTCTGTACGTCTCGGCGAGTTTGTTCCCGATGCTCGGCGTGAACGCGGCGCTGGGCCGGACGTTTCTTTCATCGGAAGACCGCGGCGCTCAGCCGTCGAACGTCGTCATTCTGTCGGACGGCATCTGGCGTCGCCGGTTCGGCGCCAGCCGCGAGATTCTCGGCAGATCCTTGACCATCGACGGCGGGGTTTTCACCGTAATCGGCGTGCTGCCTGCGGATTTTCGTTACGCCGGCGAGCCCGTCGCGGGCACCGCCAGCGCGATCGACGCATGGTTTCCGCTTTCTGCAAATCCATTGACCGGTTCACAGAGAGGCTTGCGATTCCTGAAAGTCGTGGGACGCTTGAACCCCGGAGTATCGCCGCAGCAGGCGGACGACGAAATCCGGCGTATTGGAGCCGCTCTGGCCGGGCAGTATCCGCAGACCAATCGCGGATTCATCATGGACGCGCAACTACTTAGCGTTCAGGTCGGCGGCCGGGTTCGCGCGACCATGCTTCTTCTGCTCGGCGCCGTGGGATTCGTGCTTCTGATGGCCTGCGCCAACGTCGCAAATCTCTTGCTCGCCCGAGCCGCCACGCGCCGTCAGGAAATTTCGGTTCGCGTCGCGCTGGGTGCCTCGCGGATCCGCCTGATTCGTCAGCTTCTCACAGAGGGTTTGGTGCTGGCCGGCTCGGGAGGGGCAGTCGGAATCCTCTTCGCGTATGCGAGTCTCCGCTTCTTAGTCAAAATCGGCCCGGCCAGCCTGCTCGAGGGCCGCGCCATCCACCTCGACCCCCGAGCCTTGCTGTTCACGGCCGCCAGCGTTTTGATCTGTACAGTGCTCGCCGGACTTCCTCCCGCCTGGCGAATGGCTCGCGCGGAACTCGGAACCGCTTTGCGCGAAGCGGGCCGCAGCCTCACCGCCGGCCAGCACCGGCTTCGCTCCGCTCTGGTGATCCTTCAAGTCGCGGTCGCACTGGTGCTGCTGGTCGGCGCGAGCCTCCTGGTCCGCAGCTTCGTCCGGCTCCTCGACGTGGATCCCGGCTTCAACCCGCGCAATGTCGTGACCATCTCCACGCAAGTTCCGGCGACGGCGCAATCCCCCGAGCAGCGCACCGCGATTTACCGCCTGATCCGCGAACGCCTGCTCGAAGTGCCCGGTGTGACGAATGTCGCCACCGTGAGCCGTCTGCCATTGGGCGGCATGAACCTGGGGACTTGGGTTTTCGTCGAAGGGAAATCCGTCCCTGGCGAACCTGGCGTCGACGTTGAATACCGTACCGCCACGCCGAGCTACTTCGAAACCATGAACATCCCGCTGCGCGCGGGCCGCTTCTTCGACGATCGCGACGGCGCTTCCATTGTCCTGATCAACGAAACCATGGCCCGCCGTTTCTGGCCCGGCGAAAATCCGATCGGACGCCGCATCCGGCTCGGCGCGGACACCGACCGCCAGCCATGGATCACCGTCGTCGGAGTGGTCGGTGACGTCCGCCACGTCGGCCTCGACACGGCGCCACGGCCCGAACTCTATCGCCCCTATGCAGTGAATCCCCAAGGCGCGCCGATCCTGGTCATTCGCACTTCTTCCGACCCCAAGCCGCTGGTCAACTCGCTGGCCGCTGCGGTCCGCTCGGTCGACGCGTCTATGCCCGCTTTCAACGTCTATCTCATGGAAACGCTGGTCGATCGTTCCACCACACAGCGACGTTTTGTGATGTGGCTGCTCGCCGGATTCGCTTTGGCCGCTCTGCTGCTGGCCGTAGTTGGAATCTACGGGGTCATCTCGCATTCCGTCGCCCAGCGGACCCCGGAGATCGGCCTGCGCATGGCTCTCGGCGCATCGCCAGCCGGAGCGCTGGGCTTGGTATTCGCCCAAGGATTCCGCTTGACCGCGATCGGCATCGCACTCGGATCGCTCGCCGCCGCGGGTTTGACACGCCTGATGCGAAACCTGCTTTTCGAAGTAAAGCCCTTGGACCCTGTTGCTTTTGTCGTTGCCGCTGTGATGCTCGCTGCGTTCGCGCTATTCGCCTGCTACCTCCCCGCGCGCCGCGCCACGCAGGTCGACCCGTTGATCGCCCTGCGCCACGACTGAAGCCGCGCGAGTCGAGCGCTATACAATAACCCTATGACCCGAGCTTCCTTCGCTTTCTCACTGGCTCTCCTGACCCCGTTCTTTGTCCACGCCCAAGGCCGTGGCGGAGCCGCGCAGGCTCCAGCGCGCATTCCTCCCATCGATGAACGCACCGCCGGAATGCAAAAAATCGACGGCTATTTCCCCCTGTATTGGGACGAACGCACCGGCAGCATTTTCCTCGAGATACCCCGCTTCAATACCGACTTTCTTTACACCACCGGACTCGCGGCGGGACTCGGCTCCAACGATCTCGGCCTGGACCGCGGCCAGGAGGGCGGCGGCAAGGTGGTCGCGTTTGAACGCGTCGGACCGCGCGTGATGCTGGTGCAGCCGCAGGAATCCTTCCGGTCCTCGAGTTCGAATCCTGCCGAGCAGCGGTCCGTCGAAGATTCCTTCGCCAAATCCATCTTGTGGGGATTCGCCGTCGCTGCCGAATCGAATGGCCACGTCCTGGTCGACGCCACCGATTTCTTCCTGCGCGACGGCCACGGCTCCAGCGCCGGCCTGCGCCCGGGTACATATCGCGTCGACCGCACCCGCAGCGCATTTTATATGCAGCGCACGAAAGCGTTCCCCAAGAACACTGAAGTCGAAGTGACCCTCACCTTCACCAACGAAGCCGCCGGCGGACGTGGCGGAGGCGGCGGACCGGTACAAGGACCACCTCCCATCGGCACGGGCGAACCGGCGGCGGGTGGACGCGGCGCGGGCGGCGGAGGTCGCGGCGGCGGACTCTTCTCCGGCACCGTTGCCAGCGTCACTCCCACCGCCGAAGCCGTCACCCTGCGCGAGCATTATTCGCTGGTCGAGCTTCCCGATAACAAATACGTGCCTCGCGAAGACGATCCCCGCGCCGGCTACGGCGGCATCACCTACATCGATTACAGCGTGCCCATCGGTGAGCCCATGATGAAGCACTACGTGCGCCGTCATCGCCTCGAAAAGAAAGACCCCGGCGCCGAAATGAGCGAAGCCGTGAAACCCATCGAATACTGGGTCGACTCCGGCGCTCCCGCCGATGTACAGAAAGCGCTGGTTGAAGGCGCCAGTTGGTGGAATCAGGCGTTTGAAGCCGCCGGCTTCAAGAACGCCTTCCATGTCGCAGTGCTGCCCGCCGACGCAGATCCCATGGACATTCGCTACAACATGATCAACTGGGTCCACCGCTCTACGCGCGGCTGGAGCTCCGGCGGCACCGTCACCGATCCTCGCACCGGCGAAATTATCAAAGCCACCGTAACGCTCGGCTCCCTCCGCGACCGTCAGGATTACATGATTTTCGAAGGCCTTCTCTCGCCCTACACCACCGGCAATGAGAAGCCCGACATTCTGTATCAGACCGCACTCAAGCGCATCCGCCAGCTTTCCGCGCATGAAGTCGGTCATACGCTCGGCCTCGGCCACAACTATTACGACAGCAAGCAGGGCTGGATCTCCGTCATGGATTATCCGCATCCACAGGAAAAGCTCAACGCCGACGGCACCATCGATATTTCGGACGCCTACCCGCAGCACATCGGCGAGTGGGACAAGGTCACCATCAATTATGGCTATCGCCAGCTTCCTCCCGGCGATGAACATGCCGCGCTCACGCGCATTCTCGATGACGCGTGGGCCAAGGATCTGCGCTATATGACCAATCAGGATCTGGACGCGAATCCGAAAGTCGACCAGTGGTCGAACGGCGTAAATCAGGCCGACGAACTGAACCAGATGATGAAGGTCCGCCGCGCCGCGCTGAACCGCATCGGCGAACACACCATCCGCAAAGGCGCACCCATGGCGACCATCGAGGAACCGTTCGTTCCCATCTTCATGTACCACCGTTACGCCGTCGAATCCGCGTCGTCGATGGTTGGCGGCATCGATTACATTTACGGAATTCGCGGTGACAATCGAACGCCCGTGAAATGGGAATCGGCGGCAAATCAGCGCAAAGCTCTCGACGCGCTCGCGAATACGTTGAAACCCTCCGAGCTGACTGTTCCCAAGCAAGTCCTCGACGCGATTCCGCCACGTCCGCCCGGCTTCGGCCGCCATCGCGAGCTGTTCCCGCGCACCACTGGCGACGGCTTCGATCCACTGAGTCCCGCGACCATCGCTTCCGATGTGACCGTCGGTTTCGTGCTGGAGCTTGACCGCTCTGCGCGCATGGTGGCGCAGCACGCCGTGGATCCGTCGCTGCCCGGTCTTGAGGAAGTGATCGACCGGATGACGAAAGCGGTCTTCGATGCTCCGGTCGCGTCGCCCTACGAATCCGAAGTGCGGCGCGCCGAGGAGCGCGTCCTGGTCGACCGAGTCATGTGGCTGGCAACCGCGTCTCCGAACGGCCAGGTCCGCGCGATCGCTTCGTTGAAGTTATCGAAGCTCGCCACGCGTCTGAAAGCCGAGACCTCGCAGGGCGAAGCGGAACAAGCGCAACACATGCTGCTGGCTGCGGACATCAAGCGATTCCTGGAGCGTCCCGCCGAGGTGATGCACATGATTCCCGCCGCCGGCGCACCTCCCGGAGCCCCCATCGGAGGCGACACCGGAATGGACTGGCTCGCGCGCCCCGAAGGCTGCAACTGGACCGACGCCCATCCAGACTGGTGGTCGTCTTACGAACGACCGCCGATGTAGGCAGGTCCTCAAGCCGCTTGACGTCCAACTCTAATCATCGGTCCGCTTTCAATTGCTCGAGCCTGCGGGTGAAACGAACCTTACCGCGGAGTTGCCGGAGCCGCGCGTAGTCCGGCGATGGCGCAACCAACTGTAGGGCGCGGCGAACGGTCTGAGTGATCCCGCTCCCGCTGGCTCGTTGAGCCTCTTCGAGAAGTTCCAGAGGCACTTCGACGGTGATCCTTCGCATCGTTCCCATAGGACTAATTCGCCGGTTTCCCCCAGATCACGATTCCCGGACCTCGAACCAGAAACGTCGAGCCCGATCCGTCCGCGACTTCCAGGTTCACGACCGCGGTGCTCGAACCCGCCTGGACCTGCACCTGCGCCAGGCTCGCGATCGACCCCGGCAGCGTCTGCGTCGGCAGAGCGCTGGCCAAAATCCCCGTGACAACCGGCATCACGGCAGGATTGATCGCCATCACAGACGAACTGATCGCGCCGGTCGGCTCCGCCGGACTGCTCACGCCCAGACCGTTCAGAAAAATAGTGACGGTGGATCCAGCCGCGGCTGGATTCGCGCAGCTGTTCAAGCTTCCGTCCGCGTTGAACGCCACCGGCTGCATTCCGGCGATAGTCTGTCCGTTGCAATTCGCGACATCCCAGATCGCCTGACCGAAACTCCCGGGCTGCACGAAAACGCTCGGCTGCCGATTCGCGACCGCCAGAATATATGACTCCGATACCGCCGGCGTGACGAACTGGCTTGATACCTGCATCGTCACCTGAGTCTGCCCGGCGATCTCGTAGGGAACTTGCAAATTAATCTGAATTCCCGAGGTGTAAAGAATCGGCGCAGCGACGCCGTTAAACGTCACCGTCACTCCGTTGAACGACGTCGGGTATCCGTTCGCGGATGGCGCCGAACCCTCCGGTGCAAGATTCGTTCCGAATAGCGTCACCAGTTGTCCCGGAGCCACCGAAACAATCTTGGCTTCATCGGCGTTATCGCAGATCGTGGCGACCCGGCCAACCGAGGAAAGCCTGGCTTGGAAGACTTGCGACCCAACGGCGATCGCGCTTCCATCCGCGCGCGTCGCGATTCCCCGCTCGAAGTCGTTCACCAACTGCGTCGGCGAAAGCGTGGTGCCATCGGGGCTCAAGCGCGCGATGAAACCGGGACCGCCCACGCCGTTTGACGCCGCAGGGCGCGAAGCCACTGGAGTATTCCATAACCCGGGCAGGTCGCTCGAGGATGCCATGCCCGCGATTAGAATGTTCCCGCTCGCGTCGACCGCCATCGCGCTGATCGAATCGCCGGTCAAAAAGCTTCCCGCCTGCGCGGCGGAGCCTCCGAAGAACGTCGACCAGATTACGCCGGTCCCCGACGCATTCAATTTCGTGATGTAGCCAGTGCTGGGCGGCGCGGAAAAATCCAGCGCCGCGATTTCCTGTGCCGGATCGGGAAAATATTCGACCTGATAAGCTCCCGGAGTAGTGGGATAGTCTGGCGAGCTCGTCGTGCCCGCGACAATCGCGTTTCCCGATCCATCCACGGCCAACCCGCTCGGATTCGCGCCCCACATACCGGAAAGATAAGTCGCGAAAATTAACTTGGTGCCGGTGGGATCGATTTTTGCAATGTGCTGGTAGGTGCAATAGAAGTCTCCGAAGAAGCCGGCTCCGATACAAACCAATCTCGGAACCGTGGACTGGAATGCGCCCGGGGTGGTCGGCGCCAGAGGCCCGATGAACGCGCCCACGGCATAAATATTCCCCTGCTCGTCGAGCGCGATTTGATTCCCACCGAATCCCTGGATCGCGAGCACCGCGCTGCTCCCGGTTGGATCCAGTTCGATGATGTAGGCAGTGTTGAACTGAGTGCTGGTCGCGCCGACCACGGCTCCGGGTGTGGGCTGAAAGCCTAAATTTGCGCCCTGACTGCCGGTGATGAATGCGTGCCCCGCGGCGTCGACTGCAATCGATTGTCCGGTACTGGCCGCGATGTAAGTCGAATACACTACGGCGCCGTTCGGATTCAGCTTCGCGGCAAATGCCGAGCCCACAGCGATTGGCGAGGTCTGCATCGCTCCCGGCGTCGTCGGGAAATCGGGCGAATTCGTGGTTCCGGTTATATACACCGAATTGTCTGCGCCGAGCGCCAGCGCAGTCGCCCGATCGTCCTTCGATCCTGCAAGTTGTGTCCACCAGATGATTTGTGATGCATCCGGCGACAGCTTTGCGGCGAAGGCGTGCGCCGGCGCGTTAGGATCTTGAGGATTAGCGATGAAAAACCCGGCGACATAAATGTTTCCCGAGGCGTCCAGTTGCACCGCGTTCGCGAGCGCGTTGGGAAGCGTCGTCAGGCTCTGGACGCCTGTCGCAAAAACGTGGCTCGCAAAAATGAAGAGAAGGGAGAAACTTCCGCGCCGCACACCGCCATTTTCTCACCCACTGATTTGCTGTGCTTGGTACCGACGGTACGCCTTACTTCACGGGAATTCTGTGATAGTTTTGTGTAACGTATGATCACACGCAAACAATTCGCCGCTTTCGCAATTTCGATGTGCATCGCGCTGGCGCAGGCTCCGCGCGCGATGACGCTGGTCGACGTGATGAACGTTCCGCAGATCGCGGATCCGCAAATTTCGCCGGATGGACGGCAGATCGTATTCGCCGAATCCAAACCGGATTGGAAGGCGGACAAGCGTATCAGCCACATCTGGAAAATCAACGCGGATAGCACCGGCCTGGTTCAGATGACCAGCGGAGCCGACGGTGAAAACACGCCGCGCTGGTCGCCGGATGGAAAAACCATCGCGTTCGTCGCCAAGCGAGGCACCGAGCAGGAAGCCGTAGCGCAGATCTTCCTGATCTCGAACGCGGGCGGTGAAGCTCGGGCGTTGACCAGCCACGCGACCGCGGTGTCCAACATCATGTGGTCGCCCGATGGATCGACGATTTATTTCCGAGCCGCCGATCCCAAGTCGGACGAGCAGAAAGCGCGCGAGAAGTTGAAAGACGACGTGTTCATGTTCGACGAGGACTATCAGCAGCAGCATCTGTGGAGCGTCAGGGTAGCGAACCGGGCCGAACACCGGATCACGCAGGGCGGCTATTCGATCACCGCTTACGATCTATCTGAAGACGGGAAGAAAATTGTCGCGCATCGCGCGCCGACTCCGCAGATCGAGGACGGCGATCAGAACGAAGTGTGGGTAATGGATTCGACCGGCGCGAACGCGCGGCAGATTACGCACAACAAAGTTCAGGAGAGTGACGCGTCGTTTTCGCCCGATGGGTCGCAGGTGCTGTTCCTGTCGCAAGCCAATCAGAAATTCGACACCTACTACAACCGCAAGATTTTCGTGGCGCCCGCGAACGGCGGCGAGGCTCGGCTGCTGATGCCGGATTTGCCGTACGAAGTGGATCGCGCGGCGTGGTCGAAAGACGGGAAGTCGATATTCTTCGTGGCCAATATGGGCGTCCATAGCGAACTGTTTCAGGTGCCGGTGCAATCGGCGAAGCCGGAACAACTCACCAGCGGAAAGCATGCGCTCACCGGTTGGACCTGGTCGCCGGCGGCGAATGCGCACGTGTTCACGTCGCACGAAATGTCGAGTCCCGGAGAAGTGTGGGTGATGACCGCGGGATCGGCTCCACACAAAGTCACGTCGGTGTATGACTATCTGACGCGCGAATTTCG
>Ga0209415_10002346_pt1 | contig 35495 bp, 22 predicted proteins | sample PeaSoiSIISIP2007_FD_187696 | JGI IMG/M metagenome (GOLD analysis project Ga0209415, IMG submission 187696) | Peat soil microbial communities from Weissenstadt, Germany - SII-SIP-2007 (SPAdes) (version 2) | ecosystem: Environmental > Terrestrial > Soil > Wetlands > Peat | place: Germany... | reverse complement strand
AGCGCAGCAGACAAGCCTGAAAAATGGCATCGCGGGGCGCAAGGCCCCCGTGTCGCTCGGCATCCAACGCGAAATCGATCATCATGATCGCGTTCTTCTTGACGATGCCGATCAGCAGGATGATGCCGATGATGCCGAGCACGTCGAGATCGTCGCCGGCGATCAGCAGCGCGAGCATCGCCCCGATGCCCGCGGACGGCAACGTCGAGAGGATCGTGATCGGATGAATGAAGCTCTCGTAGAGCACGCCCAGCACGATATACATCGTGATCACCGACGCGAGCAGCAGTAGCGCCTGGTTCGTCAGCACGTTCTGGAACGCGGCCGCCGTTCCCTGGAATGAGGTAACGAATTTCGCCGGCAGCTGGATGTCTTTTTCCGCCTGTTTGATCGAGTCGACCGCCTCGCCCAGGGAAAATCCCGGCGTCAGATTGAACGAGATGGTGGTCGCCGGGAACTGGCCCAAATGCGTGATCTGCAGGGGTCCCGCATGCTGCTTCACCTGTACGATCGCCGAAAGCGGCACTTGGCCGTTCGTGCTCGACGACGATGACGGCAGATATAGTTCCGAGAGGCCGGCGAGCGAGCGCTGGATCGACGGGTCCGCCTCGAGAATGACGCGGTATTGATTCGCCTGCGAATAGATCGTCGAGACGATGCGTTGCCCGAAGGAATCGTAGAGCACGTTATCCACGGTTGCGGGCGTAATGCCGAATCTCGCCGCGGTCGCGCGATCGATGATCAGGTCCGTTGCCGTGCCCTGCTGTTCCATGTCGCTGGCGACGTCCGCGAGCTGCGGCAGTTGCTCGAGCTTACTCATGAGCTTCGGAATCTCGGCGACGAAATCGTTGTTGTCGGTGCTTTCGACGACGAATTGGTATTGCGTGCGGCTGACCGCGGAATCGATCGTAATGTCCTGCAGCGGCTGCATGTACAAGGTGATTCCGAGGACGTCGGCCGTCTCCTGCTGCAGGCGCCGAATGATTTGGCTGGCGCTGAGCTTGCGATCGGCGTGCGCTTTCAAATTGATGAGGAAGCGCCCGCTATTGAGCGTCGAGTTCGTGCCGTCGACTCCGATGAAGGAACTCAAGCTCGCGACGTCGGCATCCTTGAGTATCGCCGCGGCGAGTGCCTGCTGGCGATCCGCCATCGCGGTGTACGAGATCGTCTGCGCCGCTTCCGAGATTCCCTGAATCATGCCGGTGTCTTGAACCGGGAAGAATCCCTTCGGTATGAAGATATAAAGCATCACGGTCACGACCAGCGTGATCGCTGCCACGATCAGGGTTAATCCCTGCCGGTCCAGAACCCAATTGAGAGCCCTGCCGTACTGATGGATGACCCAGTTGAAACCATGCTCCGCCTTCACGTCCCAGCGTTTGCGGTTCGCCTCGGTGCGGTGGTGCAGCAATCGCGCGCACATCATGGGTACGAGCGTCAGCGAGACGACTGCGGAGATCACGATCGTAACCGCCAAGGTGATCGCGAACTCGTGAAACAAACGGCCGACGATCTCCCCCATGAACAGCAGCGGGATCAGCGCCGCAATCAGCGACACGGTCAGCGAGATAATCGTGAACCCGATTTGCTGCGATCCCTTGAGCGCGGCCGCCATCGGCTTTTCACCCTGTTCGATGTATCTGGAAATATTTTCGATCATCACGATCGCATCGTCGACGACGAACCCCGTGGAAATTGTCAGCGCCATCAGCGACAAATTGTCGAGACTGTAGCGCAGCAAGTACATGACGCCGAAGGTACCGACGAGCGACAGCGGCACCGAGAGGCTCGGAATGAGCGTTGCCGGCAGATTGCGCAGGAACAGGAATATCACGAGCACGACCAGCGCGACCGCGAGCACGAGTTCGAATTCCACGTCGGCCACCGAGGCGCGAATGGTCTGCGTGCGGTCGCTCAAAATGCTGATCTCGAGCGCCGGAGGCATGTCCGCCACGACTTTCGGCAGCAGCGTCTTCACGGCATCGGAGACTTGAATCACGTTGGCGCCGGGTTGCCGCTGGATATTCAGGATCAGCGAGGGCGTGGTATTCGCCCAGGCGGCCAAATTCTTGTTTTCCGGCGCCATGATGACGGTGGCGACATCGGTCAAATGCACGGGATGGGAGTTGAGGTAGGCAACGACGATGTTCTGGTAGCCCGCGACATCGGTAATCTGGTCGTTCGCGTTGATCGAGGAGGCCTGCGTGGGCCCGTCGAAACTGCCCTTGGGGGAGTTAATGTTCGCGTTGCTGATCGTCGTGCGCAGGTCGTCGATGCTGAGCCCGTACTTGGCCAATGCGCGCGGATTGATCTGAATGCGCACCGACGGCCGCTGACCGCCCGAGATGCTGACGACGCCGACACCGGGCAATTGTGCGATTTTCTGGGCGAGGCGCGTAAAGCTCAGATCCTCGACATCGATGAGCCGGAGCGTCTTCGACGTGACCGCGAGCGTAATGATCGGTGCATCGGCCGGATTGAACTTCGCATAAACCGGCGGAGTCGGCAGGTCGTTCGGCAGCACGTTGTTGGCCGCATTGATCGCCGCCTGCACCTCTTGTTCGGCGACGTCCAACCCGAGATCGAGGCTGAATTGCAGCGTAACGACCGATGCGCCGCCGGAGCTTGCCGAAGTCATTTGATTGAGCCCGGGCATCTGCCCGAATTGCCGCTCCAGCGGAGCGGTAACCGATGAGGTCATGACTTCGGGGCTGGCGCCCGGATAGAAGGTTTGCACCTGGATGGTCGGGTAGTCGACCTCCGGCAGCGACGACAGCGGCAGGAACCTGAACGCGAACACTCCGCTGAGCAGTACCGCCACCATGAGCAAGGTGGTCGCAACCGGCAACCTTATGAATAGCCGGGACGGGTTCATGACGGGTTCACGGACCCGCTGGGCCCGATGCTGCCGGTTGCTTGCCGGGCTGCGCCGGCTGCTTGTCCGATGGAGCCGGCGCGTTGCCGGCCGGACCCGGACCGGCACCGGCCGGGCCCGGACCCGCACCGCCCGGACCCTGACCCGCGCCGCCCGGACCCTGACCCGCGCCGCCCGGACCCTTTCCAGCGGCGTCCTGGCCCTGACCGCTGCGACGATGTCTTCCGGGGGCCGGTGCATTAGCGGACGCGCCGCCGCTCGGCGCGGCGCCTTGCGGCGGCGGAACGTTGACATGCGCGCCGTCGCGCAGGCGATCGGCGCCTTCCGTGACGACTCGGTCGCCGGGCGATAGGCCGGAGTCCACGGCGAAAAAATCACCGTCTTGTGCGCCTAAGGTAATCGGATGCACGCTGACGGTGTTGTCCGCCGCGAGTATATAGACGTAAGTACCCGGCGCCCCGCGCTGCACGGCCGCGACCGGCACGGTGACGACATCCTTGAGCGTATCCAAGGCCATCACGACATTGACGAACTGGCTCGGAAACAGCGTCTCCGCGGCATTATCGAAGCTGGCACGCAAGCGGACGGTGCCGGTCGTCGTATCGACCTCATTGTCGATCGCGGCGAATTCGCCGACCGCGAGTTGTTTGACGTTCGCTCGATCGAAGGCCGTGACGGGAAGCTTCGCCCCCGCGTGCGCGCGCGCCATGATCTGCGGGATACTGTCTTCGGGCACCGAGAACACGACGGATATCGGGTTCAACAAGGTGAGCACGACGATCCCGGTCGTCGACGAGGTTTGCACGAAATTGCCGGGATCGATGAGCCGCAGCCCCACGCGGCCGTCGCTGGGTGCGACGATGTGGCAGTACACCAAGTTCAGCTCTTGTGCCTTGATTTGCGCCTTGTCGTAATCGACCGTGCCTTGATTCTGTTTGGCGACCCAAACCTGATCCTCATAGGTTTGGCGAGCGATCGAGGTTTGATCGGCGAGCGTTTTGTAGCGCGCGAGATCCATCTCGGCCTGTTTGAGCGTCGCTTCATCGCGCGCCAACTGCGCTTGATCCTCCTCGAGCGCGACTTGATACGGCCGCGGATCGATCTGCGCGAGAAACTGACCCTTGTGGACGAGCTGGCCCTCTTTGAAACCAACCTCCATCAACAAGCCGCTGATTTGGGTATTGACCGTGACGGTCGTGAGCGGCGTGACCGCGCCCAACGCGTTGACGACCAATCGGATGTCGCCGCGGTGTATCGTCTTCACACCGACCGACTGCGGGCCTCCCGCATCGGAGAAGCGACCGCGACGAACCGTCGGCTGCGATAGAAAAGTAATCGATTGATAGATGATCACGCCGAGGATGAGGGCAGCCGCGGCGAGGATGAGGATCCAACGCCAGATTCGTGACCTTGAAGGTGTTTTGGGCCGTGTGTCGCCGGCAAGCGTTTCGGGTTCCATTCCCCCAATGATTCCATGCGAGCCGCGATCTGCGCCAGTGGCCGATCGCATTATTTACCTGCTGAATTGCAAAGAAAGGTCAGGCAGGCGTCAGCCGGATCCGAATAACCCGGCGGAGACGTTGATCGCGAATCCCAGGATCGACGCGTTGAACAGAAAGGAGATCAGCGCGTGTGCGATCACCACTTTACGAATCGCCTGCTGGGTCGTCGAGACGTCCGCAGTCTGGCAGGCCGCCGCGATCGTAAAGGAAAAATATGCGAAGTCCCAGAAGATCGGCATCGGCGTCTTCGGAAACAGCAGCGGCCGATTCTCCGGCGTGGCGCTGTAGAACATATCGGCATACTGCACCGTGAAGATGGTCGGCACGAGGAGCCACGAGTCGACGATGGTAATCGCCGCGAGCAATTCGTGCGCGGTCCGCTCCGCGCCGGTGACCTGTTTGATCGTCGAGAGGATGGCGACGATCGCGACCAAACTGAGCATCGCGGACGCCGTGACGATCGCGACGATCACGGGCGCGCTCTCGTCTTCCTCGATGAACCGCGAACAAACCTGTTCGGCCGTCAAGCTCGTCATCCACCGGCCGATGACAGCCAAGAACAGAATCACGCCGCAATTCCAGGCGACCAGCACGCGACTGATCGTCGCCCACTGTCCCGGCAGCAGGAAAAAAATCGTGCCACCGACGGCGACGGAGGCCCATAGACGGGGATGAGCGGAAAAAAATTTCTTCATGATCGAGTCGTTCGCTTTTGCGGGGCGCCGCTTGGCGCACAAGCGGCGCCCCGCATGTTAATGTGCCGATCTACCGCCTGCAATGGCCACCTGGTGGAACTGTGTTACGCGAAAAATTTCTCAACCGTAGAGTCGCTTTGATCGCGCTCGCGGTCCTCTTCATTCTCACGATACTTTTCGTACGGCACCTGCAGCACAAACAACAGGCGCCCGTGGACGCCTCCGCCAAACAACGCGGCGGAAAGGATCCCCCGGTTGCGGTGGCCTTGGCCACGGCGAGCGCCGGGGACATCCAAGTGCGAATCCCAGCCTTGGGGACCATCACGCCGCTCGCAACGGTAACCGTGAAGACCCAGATCAGCGGAATATTGCAGAAAATCGTGTTCACGGAGGGCCAGCTCGTTCATCAGGGCGATCTACTCGCGCAAATCGATCCGCGACCCTACGAGGCCGCCGTGCAGCAGATGCAGGGCAATCTACGCCGCGATCAGGCGTTGCTGGCGGACGCCAAATTGGACTTGAAACGCTACGACGCGCTCGTCAAGGAAGACTCGATTGCCGTTCAGCAGCTCGATACGCAGAAGGCGCTGGTCGACCAGTACGAGGGAACGATCGAGTCGGACGAAGGACAGCTAAACACCGCATTGGTGAACCTGCAATTCACGCATATCATCTCTCCGGTCACAGGTCGCGTCGGTCTGCGGCAGGTCGATCAAGGCAATTACGTGACGCCCGCAGATGCGAACGGCGTCGTCGTCGTCAACCAATTGCAGCCGATCACGGCGATCTTCTCGATTCCGGAAGACAATATCACCGCGGTGGTGCAGCGCCTGCACGACGGCGCCGCGCTGAAAGTCGAAGCCTACGATCGGACCAATAGCGCGAAACTCGCAGAAGGCAAGCTTTTGACCGTCGACAATGCGATCGATGCGACGACCGGCACCGTCAAATTGCGCGCGCAATTCGCAAATACGGACGGATTACTGTTCCCGAACCAATTCGTCAACATCGAGTTGCTGGTCAATCTTTTGCAAGACCAGATCATCATCCCGAACGTGGCGGTGCACCGCGGCGCGCCCAAAGGCGTGTTGACGAGTTTCGTCTACGTCATCAACGCGGACAGCACGGTTTCGGTTCGACCCGTGACGCTGGGCAGCGTCGACGGCGACCGGGTCGCGGTCGGCGCGGGACTCAAGGTCGGCGAGCGTGTGGTCACGGAGGGCGGCGATCGGCTGCGTGATGGCGCGGCGGTGGAGCTGCCCGGCGCGGCGCCTGCGCCGCCGCAAGCTGCGGCCCGACCCAAATCCAAATGACGCCTGCCGAATGAACAGAGTGCGCATCGCAAACTCCGGTGAGCCGAGCCGGGCATGAACCCGTCGCGAATTTTCATTCTGCGGCCGGTGGCGACGACCCTGCTGATGATCGCGCTGTTGGTGGTCGGCGGCATCGCCTTCATGCAGCTGCCGCTATCGGCACTGCCCGAGGTTGCCTACCCGACGATCCAGGTCGAGACCTTCTATCCGGGCGCGAGTCCCGAAGTCATGACCTCGGCGATCACGGCGCCGCTCGAAAAGCAGTTCGGCCAAATGCCCGGCCTCTCCCAGATGTCCTCGACGAGTTCGGCCGGCGCCTCGGTCATTACGCTACAATTCAATCTGGCGCTCGCGATCGACGTGGCCGAACAAGAGGTGCAGGCCGCGATCAATGTCGCGCAGAATCTGCTGCCCCAGGACCTGCCGGCACCGCCGATCTACGCCAAGGTCAATCCCGCCGACGCGCCCGTGCTGAGCCTCGGTATCAGCTCTAAAGTCATGCCGCTGACGTCGGTGGAGGACCTCGCCGACACCCGTATTGCACAGAAAATCTCGCAGCTCAAGGGCGTCGGCGTCGTCAGCGTCACCGGCGGCCAACGACCGGCGGTGCGGGTCGTCGTCAATCCCAAAGCGCTGGCCGCCTATGGGTTGAACCTCGATGATCTGCGCACGACGATCGGCAACGCCAACCAGAACGGCCCCAAGGGCACGCTCGACGGACCGGTAAGCGCCTACACGGTCAACACCAACGATCAAATTGGAAGCGCGGAAGAGTATGGATCGATCGTCATCGCATACCGCAATGGCGCGCCCGTGCGTCTGCGCGATGTCGCAGCGCTGATCTCCGGCGCCGAGAACACCAAGCTCGGCGGATGGATGAACTCGACGCCCGCCTTGATCCTCAACGTGCAACGCCAACCCGGCGCGAACGTCGTCGACGTCGTCAATCGTATCCAGGAACTGCTGCCGTCGCTGCGCGCAGCAATGCCCGCCGGCATCGACGTGACCGTCCTCACCGACCGCACGACGACGATCAGGGCGTCGATCGCCGATGTCGAGTTCGAATTGGTGCTCGCCGTCGCCCTGGTGGTGCTCGTGATATTTCTTTTCTTGCGGAACGTTCCGGCGACGATCATTCCGAGTCTGTCCGTGCCGCTGTCGCTGATCGGCACGTTCGCAGTCATGTATCTCGCGAATTTCAGCCTCAATAATCTCTCGTTGATGGCTTTGACGATCGCCACGGGATTCGTCGTCGACGACGCGATCGTGATGATCGAGAACATTTCACGCTACATCGAACAAGGCGAGGCGCCGCTGGAGGCGGCGCTCAAGGGAGCCGGCCAGATCGGCTTTACGATCATTTCGCTGACGGTATCCCTGATCGCCGTGCTTATTCCGCTGCTGTTCATGCAGGATGTGGTCGGGCGGCTGTTCCGTGAATTCGCGGTCACGCTTTCCGTGACGATCCTGATTTCCGCAATCGTGTCGCTGACGCTCGTGCCGATGCTGTGCGCAAAACTGCTCAAACACCGGCCGGCGACGGGCCATGCTTACGGACACGCCGGGCCGTGGTTCACGGCGCTCGTCGACAGTTATGCGCGGCGCCTCACTTGGGTGCTCGATCACCAGCGCCTCACGCTGTACGTGGCGATCGCGACGCTGGCCGTCACCGCACTACTCTATATTTTGATTCCGAAGGGGTTCTTTCCGAGCCAGGATACCGGCCTGATCCAGGGCGTATCCGAAGCGAACGAATCGATCTCCTATGCGGCCATGGCCGAGCGCCAACAGGCGCTCGCAGCCGAAATTCTCCACGATCCGGACGTCGCGAGCCTCTCCTCGTTCATCGGCATCGACGGCAACAACGTCACGCTCAATAGCGGTCGATTCCTGATCAATCTCAAACCCCGCAGCGCGCGCAAATCGGAGGTCACGGACGTGATCCGGCATCTTCAGACCGAGACGGCCGGCGTCTCGGGGATCACGCTGTACATGCAGCCGATACAGGACCTGACCCTCGATAACACAGTGAGCCGGACTCAATATCAGTTCACGCTGGAAAGCGCCGATGCCGCGGTGCTCTCGAGCTGGACGCCGAAGCTCGTCGCCGCGCTGCGCGAACAGCCGGAACTCGCCGATGTGGTCAGCAACCAGGAGGATGATGGACTCGCCGCCTACGTGACGATCGACCGCGACAGCGCGGCGCGCCTCGGCGTCAGCGTGGGCACGGTCGACAATGCGCTGTACGACGCCTTCGGCCAGCGCATCGTCTCCACGATCTTCACCCAGTCGAACCAATACCGCGTCATTCTGGAGGCGGATCCGGCCGAGTACCGCAGCATCGACTCGCTCGCATCGATCTACGTACCATCGGCGAGCGGCGGCCAAATTCCGCTTTCGGCCATCGCCAAGACGAACGTCGAGACCCGGCCGCTGCTGATCAACCATCTCGCGCAGTTTCCGGCGACCACGGTATCGTTCAATCTCGCCGAGGATACCTCGCTCGGCGCCGCGGTCACGGCCATCGAAGAAGCCGAACTCGCCGCCGGCGTGCCGGAGAGCATCCGCACGACCTTTCAAGGCGCGGCTCTCGCTTTTCGCAGCAATCTCACCAACGAACTGCTGCTGCTGGTTGCGGCCGTGCTCGTCATGTACATCGTGCTCGGCGTCCTGTACGAGAGCTTCATCCATCCGATCACGATCTTATCGACGCTGCCGTCGGCCGGAATCGGCGCATTGCTCGCGCTGATGCTGGCCGGCGAGGATCTGACCATCATCGCCCTCATCGGCATCATCCTGCTGATCGGCATCGTCAAGAAGAACGCGATTCTCATGATCGACTTTGCGATCGACGCCGAGCGCAAGCAAGGACTGTCGGCGCGCGAAGCGATCTATCAGGCCTGTCTGCTGCGGTTCCGCCCGATTCTCATGACGACCGTCGCGGCCATATTCGGCGCACTGCCGCTGATGTTCGGGACCGGGACCGGATCGGAGTTGCGCCATCCGCTCGGGGTCAGCATCGTCGGCGGACTGCTCGTGAGCCAGGTCCTCACCTTGTTCACGACGCCGGTCATCTACCTTGCGTTCGATCGCCTGGCCAAGCGCGCCGAACTGAAGCAGGTGCCCGCATGAATATATCAGCGCCATTCATCGCGAGACCCGTTGCGACGATCCTGCTGACGATCGGCGTTGCGCTGTGCGGCGCGGCCGCATTCAGCTTGCTGCCCGTGGCGCCGCTGCCAAAAATCGAAGTGCCCGCGATTTTCGTCTCGGCCTCGCTTCCAGGCGCGAGCCCCGAGGTCATGGCGAGCACCGTGGCAACGCCCCTGGAGAGACACCTAGGCGCGATTGCCGACGTCGAGGACATGACTTCGTCGAGCGGCGTGGGCAGCACGAGCATTCAGTTGACGTTCGGATCCGATCGGAACATCGACGGCGCCGCTCGCGACGTGCAGGCGGCGATCGTCGCTGCGCGCGCCGATCTGCCGACCTCGCTGACCCAAAATCCGTCGTATTTCAAACTCAACAGCGCCAATTTTCCGGTCATGGCCATCGCGATGACCTCGGACGTGCTGACGCAGGGCCAAATCTACGATGCGGCAGACGCCGTCATATTGCAGCGGCTCTCGCAGATCAAGGGGGTCGGCGGCGTCAACGTCAGCGGCAGCGCCTTGCCCGCCGTTCGGGTCGAACTGAATCCGCTGTCGCTCTCCAAGTACGCGATCGGACTGCAAGACGTGCGCGCCGCGATCTCCAATGCGAACGCCAACGCACCCAAAGGGGCCGTCGAAACCGATCGATTGCATTACCAGATCTATACCAATGACAACGCGCGCGACGCCGACACCTACCGGCAACTGGTCATTGCGAACCGCAACGGCGCGGTCGTGCGCCTCGGCGATGTGGCCGTGATCAGCGACATGCGCGACGGCGCGACCGAGAACATCCGAACCTACGGACTGTTCAACGGCAAGCCGGCCATCTCGGTGCGGATTTTTCAGCAGCCGGGCGCAAATATCGTCGAGATGGTCGATTCGATCAGGGCCCAACTGCCGCTGCTCAAGGCCGCGATCGATCCGAAGATCGATTTTCTCGTGACGTTCGACCGTTCGGTCACGATCCGGGGCTCCTTGCATCAAGTCGAACAAACGCTCGTGCTGGCCGTGATCATGGTGATACTCGTCGTCTACCTGTTCTTGAACAGCTTTAGAGCGTCGCTGATTCCGGCGATCGTCGTTCCGGTATCGCTGATCGGCACCTTCGGTGCGATGTATCTGCTCGGCTTCAATATCGACAACTTCTCGCTGATGGCACTCACAATCGCGACCGGCTTCGTCGTCGACGACGCGATCGTCGTCATGGAAAATACCTCCAGGCACATCGAAGCGGGGATGCCGCGCATGCAGGCCGCATTGCTCGGCGCGCGCGAAGTGGGCTTCACGGTCGTCTCCATGAGCCTCTCGTTGATCGCGGTGTTTCTGCCGTTCATTTTATCGGGCGGCATATTCAACCTTTTGTTTCGCGAATTTGCGATGACCCTCTCGGTGGCCATCCTGATCTCGCTCGTGATTTCCCTGACCACGACGCCGATGATGTGCGCGCGGCTGCTCGGGCGCGATCAAGACCGCCGGGTTTCCCGATTCGGCCGGGCATTCGAGCGCGGCTTCCAGGGCTTGCGGAGCGACTACGAGCGGACACTGGACTGGGCGCTGCGCCATCCGCGGACGATCATGCTTGGATTGCTGGCAACGATCGCCTTGAACGTGTTCCTTTTCGTCGTGATCCCGAAGGGATTCCTGCCGCAGCAAGACACGGGACAACTGCAAGGCGGCATTCGCGGCGACGCGACCTCGTCATTCCAATTGATGAAAGGCAGGCTGCAAGAGGCCGCCAAGATCATCCAGCGAGATCCCGGCGTGCTCCGCTTGACGGGCGCAGTCGGCGGCGGCGGCTTCGGGCCCTTCGGCGGCGGCGGCGCCAGTGCGAACGTCACGGTAACGCTCAAGCCGCTGTCGGATCGCAGCGAGTCGGCGGATCAGATCGTCGCGCGTTTGCGCCCGCAACTCGCCAAGATGTCGGGCGTGAGCACCTATTTGCAGGCGGTCCAGGATTTCGGCGGCCCCGGCGGACGCTCGGCCAACTCGCAATACCAATACACGCTGCTCGGCGACGATCTTCAGGAACTGCGATCCTGGTCGCAAAAGCTGCGTCAAGCGCTGCAGAGCGTACCGGAGGTCACCGATGTCGACAGCGACCTGCAGCCCGGCGGCCTTGAGGCGGATCTGATCGTGGACCGAGATACCGCCTCCCGGCTCGGCTTGTCCGAAATTCAGATCGACAATGCGCTCGGCGACGCATTTTCGCAGGCGCAAGTCTCGACAATCTACAATCCGTTCAGTCCGCAGCAGTATCACATCGTCATGGAAGTCGCACCGCAGTTCTGGCAGAACCCGGACACGCTCAAAGACCTCTACGTCAGCACCGCGGGCGGCTCCGTGAGCGGCACCCAGGCGACACAAGCGGTCGCCGGCACGACGGCGCTGACGGCGGCGGCCGGTACGAGGACGGCTGCGGCGGTCGCCGAGGATCTCGCGCGCAATCTTGCGGCAAACTCCTTGGCGAATGCCGGGCGCGGCAACACGTCGACCGGCTCGGCGATCAGCCTCAGCGCGGAGACCATCGTGCCGCTGTCGGCCTTCAGTCACTTCGCCTCGAGCACGACGCCGGTCACCGTGAACCACACGGGCACATCGGTTTCGACGGCAATCGCGTTCAACCTTCCGGAAGGCGTGGCTCTGAAACAGGCGCTCGACGCGATCGCTCGCACGATGAATCGGATCCATATGCCGCTCAGCGTTCGCGGCGCGCCCTACGGCACGGCCCGCCAGTTTCAGCAAGCCATGGGCAATTTACCCGCGATGATCGCTGCGGCGCTGCTCGCGATCTACCTCGTGCTCGGCGTCCTCTACGAGAGCTACAGCCAACCGTTGACGATCCTCTCGACGCTGCCGTCCGCCGGAGTCGGCGCGCTGCTCGCGCTGATGGCCACGGGCACGGAGTTCAGCCTCATCGCATTTCTCGGAATTCTGCTGCTGATCGGGATCGTCAAGAAAAACGCGATCATGATGATCGACTTCGCGCTCGACGCCGAGCGCAGCCTCGGCCTCGACCCGCGCGCAGCGATCGCGCGCGCCTGTTCGCTGCGCTTCCGTCCCATCATGATGACGACATGCGCAGCCATCGCCGGCGCGCTGCCGTTGGCGGTTGCTTTCGGCGACGGCACGGAAGTACGCCGACCCTTGGGAATCGCGGTGGTCGGCGGCTTGGTCGTCAGTCAGCTGCTCACGATTTATACGACGCCGGTCGTGTATCTGTATGTGCATCGCTATTGGAAGCGCAAGAAGAAGGCCGCCGGCAAAGATGCGCCCGGTTACGGACCTGCCGAGGCGAGCGTGCAATGACTCATCTTCGCTGTTTGAGCCTCGCTCTGGTGACCGTGCTCGCCGCGGCATGTGCGGTCGGCCCGAACTACAAGCGCCCGGGCTTCGAAGCCACGGCGGCCTATAAGGAAGAGGCCGGCTGGAAGCCCACCGAGCCGGGCGACATTCTCGATCATGGGCCCTGGTGGAAGATTTTCGGTGACGCAGACTTGGATGAACTCGAGCAGAAAATCGATATCTCCAATCAGAATGTCAAGGCGGCAGCAGCGGCCGTCGATCAGGCACGCGCGCTCGTGAGTCAGGCTCGGGCGGGATTTTTCCCGGCCATCGGCGCGAGCGTCGGACGCTCGCGCAGCTCGACTTACGGCGCGCCGGCGCTGACCACCGACAACGCCACTGCGACGGTCACCTGGAACTTGGACATCTGGGGTCAGACCCGCCGCACGCTCGAAAGCGACGTCGCGTCGGCGCAGTCGAGCGCTGCCGCGCTTGCGCTCACGCGTCTGACGGCGCAGGCGGAACTCGCGACCGACTACTTCGAGCTGCGCGCACAGGATCAATTGCAGCGGCTGCTCGACGACACGGTCGTGGCGCAAGAGAAATCCTTGAAGATCACCGAAAGCCGCTACCATTATGGAGTCGCTGCCAAGGCCGATGTCGTCAGCGCGCAGGCGCAGCTGCTGTCGAGTCAGGCGCAACAAGTCAACGCGCAAATCCAGCGCGGAATACTTGAGCACGCGATTGCCGTGTTGATCGGCCAGCAGCCCGCCGCGTTTTCCTTGAAACCGACGCCGATGCGCACCGACGTGCCGACCGTGCCTCCGGGCCTGCCCTCCACGCTCCTCGAGCGACGACCCGACGTAGCGCAAGCCGAACGCAAGGTGGCCGCGGCCAGCGCGCAGATCGGCGTCGCCGTATCGGCCTACTTTCCCAGCTTGACGCTCGCGGGATCGGATGAATACATAGGCTCCCCGCTCAGCAAGCTATTCACGGTCCCGAATCGAATCTGGTCGGTCGGACCATCGCTCGCCGGAACGCTGTTCGACGCCGGCCTGCGCCATGCCGAGGTCGCGCAAGCGCGTGCCGCCTACGAGGCGAGCGTCGACAGCTACCGGCAGACCGTGCTCTCCGGCCTGCAGCAAGTCGAGGATCAGATGGTGACCTTGCGTGTACTGGAAAAACAGGCGGTCATCGAAGATGAAGCCGTCAAAGCATCCCGCGAAGCCGAAGTCCTGACACTCAATCAATACAAGGCCGGCACGGTGCCCTACAGCAGCGTCATCACGGCGCAGACGACGACCTTGAGCACCGAGCAGACGGCGCTGACCGTGTTGTCGGATCGTCTGCAGGCGAGCGTCGCCTTGATCGAGGCCTTGGGCGGCGGCTGGAATGCCTCGCAGCTGCGTTAGGTGCGTGCTTGCCCGACGCGCCTCACTTGGGCGACAAATACGCCTTGATTTGCAAGGTAAGCGGATCGAATACCGCGAGCAGGGGCAGTCCGCGACCGGTGAAAGGAATCGAGTTGGCTTGATCCACGGGCAAGCCGGCGGCTTGCATGCGCTCCTTGAGCCGCTCCTTTTGCGGCCGCGTAAAGTAGGTTACCTTGTCGACTGGTTTCAATTGCGTCCGCAGGGCCGATGTCCCCGCTTGCCACGGCTGGAAGTATCGCGGCATCGATATTACGTCGTCGCCGCCCAGGATCGCCGCCTTTGCGATCTTGTCGCGTTCGAGTGGATCCTGCGGCAGCGGCGCCCAGATCCAGCGCGGCAAATTGTACCAGTGCGGCCGCAGCGGCGAATTCTGTTTTTCCGCCAGCGCCACTTCGGCATCGTTGAGGTCATAGGCTTGAACCGCCTGCAGGACCGTCTCTGAAAACGCGTAGTACAGCGGCCTGCCGGCCCACAATTGTTCGCTGCCATAGCCCAACGCGAGCAGCTGGACGGCAACGATTATCGAAATGTCGCGCACGAGCTCGCGACGCGGCTTGCGCGGATTCGCGATGATCAGTGTCATCAGAGGTCCAAGCGCGAGATCGACGCCCATCAAGACGAAGACGACGTTTTTGACATCCGAGAGATACCAGCCGGGCCAGTGATACCAACCCAGATAGAGCGTGCCGAGCACGAGCGTGAGCGCCGTAGCGCTGCCCAGAAGATGCAGTCCGAAAGCCTTTAGTCTGAATCGCATGTTCCGTTCCTGAAGAATGTTGGCAACAATTACATAATCCCGGCCGTCGCCGCAGATTATTTTCTATAAAGTGTCGGACAAATGAAGAGACACCGGTCACTACTTTCGCAGCCGGGGGTCGCCGATTTGCTGTATTGGAAATAAAGGCGAGGACATGAGCAATGAATCCGGGGTACGCCGCGACGTCGGCGTCATTGCACTCTTATTTACCGCCTTGGGCTCGATCATCGGCTCGGGTTGGCTATTCGGCGCATGGCGCGCGGCGCAATTGGCTGGTCCGGGCGCCGTCTGGGCCTGGCTGATCGGCGCGGTAATCATATTGTTCGTCGCCCTGACGTTTGCCGAGCTCGGCGCGATGTTCCCGGAATCCGGCGGGTCGATCCGCTACGGATTTTACTCCCACGGCTCCTTGGTCGGCTTCGTGGCCGGCTGGGCTACCTGGATCGCCGTGGTCTCGGTCATACCCGTGGAAGCCGAGGCATCGGTGCAGTATATGAGTTCCTGGCCTTGGAGCTGGGCGCAGGATCTGTATGTGCACTCCGCCAACGGCCAGGGCGAGCTCACGGTCCCGGGTCTTAGCATCGCCGGGGCGCTGATCGTCGTCTACTTCCTGCTGAATTTTTGGAGCGTCAAGGTTTTTGCGAGCACCAATAGCGCGATCACGTTCTTCAAATTGATTGTTCCGGCCGCGACCGCGATCGCGCTGATGTGCAAGGGTTTCCATTGGGAGAATTTTAGCGTCGGCATACACGGTGGCAGCTACACCGCCAACCCGGCCTCGATCCTCACCGCGGTGGCGACCAGCGGTATCGTATTCAGCTACAACGGCTTTCAGAGTCCCGTGAACCTCGCGGGCGAGGCGCGCAATCCGGGGCGCAGCGTACCATTTGCCATTTTCGGTTCCATCGTCTTGAGCACCGTCGTTTACCTGCTGCTGCAAATCGCCTTCCTCGGCGCCGTGGCGCCTGAGCACTTGCATGAAGGCTGGGCAGGACTCGAGTTCAGCTCGCCGTTCGCGCAGCTCGCACTCGCGCTGAATCTCAATTGGCTCGCGATCCTGCTCTATGGCGACGCATTCGTGAGCCCCAGTGGCACCGGTACGACTTATACCGCGACGACGGCGCGCATGATTTATGCGATGGAGCGCAGCGGCAACCTGCCGCGGGTATTCGGCCGCCTGCATCCGCGCTCCGGCATCCCGCGGCCCGCGATGTGGTTCAATCTCTTGGTCTCGTTCCTGTTTCTATTCTTCTTCCGCGGCTGGGGCAAACTCGCAGCGGTCATTTCCGTGGCGACCATCGTGACCTACCTCGTGGTGCCGATCAGCGTCATGGTATTGCGGCGCACCGCGCCGATGTTGCACCGACCGCTGCGTGTGCGTGGTCTGGGCCTGCTCGCCCCGACGGCTTTCGTGCTCGCGACGCTGATGCTCTATTGGGCGCGCTGGCCGCACACAGGCCAAATCATTCTGCTGCTGATCGTTCCGATACCGGTCTACCTGTATTTTCAAGCCCAGGCAGGCTGGCGGGATTTCGGCAGAAGCCTGCGCGGCGCGTGGTGGATGATCGCGTACTTGGCCGCCACCGCCGCGCTGTCTTGGGCGGGCAGCAAGGAATTCGACGGCCACGACTACATCGCTTACGGTTGGGACCAGTTGAGCGTCGCCGTCGCCGGATTATTCTTTTATTTTTGGGGCGTCCGCAGCGGCTGGCCCACGCCGTGGGTCGAAGCGATTCTCAGCAGAGAATCGGCGCAAACGCTTGGACGCTAGTCAATCAACGTTTACAATGACGCGCCCCCATTCATCCTGGAAACACACCGAGATCATGATTAACTTTTCCGTCATCGCCGTGCTACTGCTGACCGCCAATGCGGCGTTCGCCTATGCCCCAAGCCACACGCAGGGACATCATGCGCACTATCAACATCACGGGCATCACGGGCATCACGGGCATCACGCGCATCACGCGCATCACCAGCAACATCATCACCGCGTAGCAAAGCGCTAGGGCGTCGCGACCGAATCAAGCGCGCGGCGTGCCCGTACCGCTCTCCTTGGACAGGCGGTAAGCCATCCATGCCAACAGAATCGCGCCAAGAATGAGAGCGGTCCATAACAAGGCGCGCGTCCATGGAAACGGCGCGGGCGGCACCATCAGCCGTGTGCGGCCTCCGAGGACCTGCTCCTTCGATAGAGTCGCGGACAGCCCGCGATCGGCGAGCGGAACCGAACTGAAGTCCGCTTCGGCCGCACCGGCGGTCGCACTGCCGTAGGCAACGAGGAACGGACCGGCTCCTTTGGCGAGGAATTCGATCTCGTCCGGGACCCATGTGACGCTCAGGCGCGTCGAACTCGATGCCGCGTCGCCACTCGGCGCAAGCACGCGCACGAGCCAATAGCGGTCGCGGTCGACGTCGATACGCAGCGGTTCGTTGCGCAGCTCTCCATCGGCGGTTTTGAGGCGATAAAACGCGGTTCGCGCGATGGGACGCCACGGGTCCTGCAGTCGCGTGCGCGTCAACAACTCGGCGCTCAGGACGGTGTTGAGGTCGGGCAATTGCAGGTCAACGCGCTCCACCGGCAGGCGGCCGCCCAGGTCAAACTCAGTGTCGCCGCGTGTGTTCGGGACCGCCCGGCCGCGCACCTCGAGCGTCGAGCGCTCGCGATCGACTCGATCATCCGCAGGCTCCGCCAACACCGATGTGAGTTCGAACGATGCGCCGCCGCCGAGCCAGGACAGGCGCCAATATTTCGCCTCGGTGGCACGCAGCTCCACGCGATTTTGCACGAGCTCCTGACCGTTGTGGCGCAGGTTCGCAAGCGGCGCCGATTCGGCGACCGTTCGCCACGCACCGAGGTCGTCGCTCGCTTCGAGGCGTACGCGCCCCGAAAATTCCTTGCTGTCGTCGGGCCAAATCAATTGCAGCGCGGTCACCGGCATTTTCACGGCCCGGGCGTCCAATATGTATTGGCTAACCCCGGCCTTCGCCGGCGCGCCGCCCTCGGTATGCAAGCGCACGGCTCCGGCCGGCGAATCGATCGTTACGCGCAGAGCCTCGGTCGCCGCTCGAACGTCACCGCGCAGCGGAAACAAGGGAAGCGATATGCTTTGCCGGTGGACCATTTTTTCAGCGGCCGGCCGTGCAAACGCAAAGGGGACCAATTCGCCGTTGGCGTTGAACACGCGGATATCGCCGAGGTCCTCGCGCACGGAGCCCTGATAGACCGCGAGCGGCAACGGCACGCGATAGGCAAAGGACTCCCCCGGCGTCGTGACCTGCGACCCGAAAGCAAAATCCTGCGGCGTGAGTGCTGCAAACGACGAGGTCGGTGCAAGCAGCAGACCCACGGCAGCCGCAGCGAGACTTTTCATGGACGCGACTCCGCGGCCGGCGGAATCGGCGAAAAATATCCGACGACCATGATCAACAGGCCGACGCCGACGAACGAGACGATGCGATCGATCGAACCGCTGTTCGAAAGATCGACGAAGAACAGTTTTGCAATCACCGCCACCAACAAGGCGGCGCCGACGAACCACACGAGTCGGCTGTGTTTGCGCACCGCGAGGAGCATCGTGCCCAACGCGAGCAACGTCCAGAATATCGACAGCGCGGTTTCGACGATTGTCGATTCGACGAACGAGTGGATGGCGAACGGGACGCCCGCCCATTGATGCAGCGTTCTCAGCAAAACGCCGTTGACCCAGACGAACGCGAGCCCGGCCAGCAATGCGGGTGCCACCCGTGCATCGCCGTTCATCCAATCATCGGAGCGAGTCGCCCGCAGGAACATACCATAGCGCGCCAACGCGAGCAGAACGAACGCCTGCGCGACATCGAGCGGATTAATCAGCGGCACATAGCGCAACGGAGCGGCGTCGCCGGGCAGCACCAGATTCGTCGTCACGCTCCAGAATCCGAGGTAAACCCCCAGTCCGACACCCACCGTCAGCAAGTACGTGTCGCGATGACGCGCAAACGGCCACTGAACGCGTGTCACGAGGCGCGGCAGGGAAATCAGAACGCATCCGGGGATGATCGCCCAGGCGACCGCAACCCAGGTTCTGCTGCCGGCGATGGCTTCGCCAACGGCCCATGCCGCTTCCCAGCTCGACAAACCGCAGAGCAGCCACGCCGACACGACATGCATGGCGCTCGCGAGTCCTGCGTCCGCGGCACCCTCGTGACGATGCGCCAACCAATAGAACCCGGCAAACGCCAGCGGCCAGGAAACCCAACCGCCGTCGGCAAACGGGTGTACGAGCGTCATGGCCGCTTTGACCGCGAAAAGCACCATGATCGGCAACAGCAACAGCGCCGCGATCCTCGCCGCTGCGATCTGCAGCCGTCGATACAGTTCGCTCGAGCCCAGCGCTGTCACCATCATGAACACGAGCGCGGCGGCCGACGCAAGTCGATACGGCACGAAATTCGCCATTTCGGCGAGGCCACCGATCGTCCACCACAGCAAACCCCAGGAAAGCAGCAGTGGCGGCAGCAATGCCTCGAAGTCGTTGAGCTTCTCGCGGTGCACTTGAACGGTGCGCGCCGAAAATATCGAGGCTGCGCTCAGGACCAAGACGCTGAAGGCGGCTCCCAAGGGCAATGCGAGACGGCCCTCGTCGAGATGCAATTCGCCGGCGGCGATGCAGCCGGCCGCCGCCGTCAAGATCGCTCCCGCGATCCGCGGCAACGCTCGGCCCTGGCGGCAGCCGAGCCAAATCAAGGCGCCGCCTTCGAGCGCCCACGTCGCGACGTTCCAACGAGCGTCCAGCGCCAGCGGCACCGCGAGTGTCAGGAACGCGACTCCGATCGCGATGAAAGCCTCGGTGAGCAGCGACTGCGCGGCGCCGGCGCGACGTTTGAGCAGCCACGCAATTCCGAGATACAACGCACTCGCCGCCAGCGCGCTGTAAGCCAGCGCGAACAACCGACCGTGCAGCATCGTCGACTGCAGGCCGAACGCGACGATCGGATTGCCGAAGACGAGCATTCCGTCGATGAACCCGTTGAGCGTGTCGCGCTGTCGATCCGTGAACAGCACGGCGATGCCGACGTAGAACAGGAAGAACAACACGAGGAAGGGTTCCGTCGTCGCGAAATCTTCCGGCCGATATTGCAGAACGCCCCAGAGGGTCCCGATCGCAAAGGTGAACAAGAACCCCGCCATGTTCAGCGGCCGCCACGCCTTGAACCACGCGACGACGAAGATGCCCGCATTGAGCATTGCGTAATAACTGAAGAGCACGACATGACTGCCATGCCCGCTCGAGGCCAGAATCGGTGCGAGAAATCCGCCGGTCACTCCGAGCAGCGCAAACGACAGCGAATTCTGCAACACGGCGAGTATCGCGGACAGTACCGCGACGAGCGCGAGCAGCGCGAATGCCGCCGATTCCGGCAACACGGAATACAGACGCATGGCCGCGAACACCGTCAGATAAAGGACTCCGACGCCGCCGCCTTGCAGAGCGAGGGCATAGCCGGTCCGTGATTTTCTGAGCCGCCAGCCCAGCGCGAGCAGCACGATTCCGCCGAACGCAATTCCCGTGAGCCGCAGTTCGATCGGAATCTTGCTGTGCTCCGCGAGGTAACGCAGCAGAAACGCCACGCCGAAGAACAACACGATGACGCCCACGCGAACCAAGGCATTGTCGCCGGTGAAGAGTCCGCGAACCGCGGCGATCAGCGGAATTTCGGGCTCGGACGCGGGCCACGGCCGATCCGCGGGTGTGCGCTGCGCTGCCGCGGCTGCGGGCGCCGTTGCAGCCGACGCCGCCGGCGGCAATGCCGATTCCTGCGGTTCGGCAGCATCCTCGGTGTCTCGCCACCGCAAATCATCCGGCTTGGTCGAAGACTCCGCGGGCCCATCGTGCGGCGTCGCGACGGGCTGCGCGGCCGGCGCAGCCGGTGCAATCGGCGCGGCCGAACTGCGTTCCTGCGATGCCGAACGAAGCAGTACGGCGCGCGACTCGCGCATTTGCTGCTCGAGGCTTCTGATCTGTGCGCGGATCAGGCTCAAATCGGCGATCGTGAAACCGACTGCGCCGCCGACGAGCATGCCGAAGAACCGAGCGCCCTCGAGCGCAAATCTCGCGCCGATGAGCGCTCCGATTACCGCGAAGACAATCCGCATGACTGGATCCAAAGCCGGTCCTCCCTGAAGCTACGGCGAGACTGCGGCAAGGCCATTCGATAAGCAAGGGAATGCATTCAAAGTGACGCCATGCGATGCCCTCAGTATCATTTTTTGATACCGCTGATGACGGGCATCCCAGGGCGGCAACTTTGAATTTCGCCCTGCGGAATCACTGCGCCGCAAGCGCCGCCTCCAGCCCCGCGAGCAGCGGCCCCAGCTTGGGAGGATTCGCCTCGAACGTCGGCTTGACGCCGAATTGCGCGAGCGCGCGCGAGCATACCGGCCCGATCGAGGCGATGACGCAGCGATTGAGCTGCTCGGCAAGAGCGCTTGCGCGCGCCGGCTCGGCCACCGAGAAAAGGTTGTGCACTTGCACGGCGCTCGTAAACACGACCGCATCGACGCGCGCCTGCGCCAGGGCATCGAGCAGGTTCAGCAATGGTTGCCGGTCGGCGGGCAGCGCCCAGCGGTAGGTCGCGATCTCGTGAACCTCGGCGCCGAGCGCCTCGAGCGCGGCGCGCAACTCGCGGTTCGGCGCACCATACTGCTGAATCAGGACGTGCTCGCCGGTGAGCGGAAATCCTTCGATGATCTTGAGCACATCGGCCGTCGTGAACGGGGAATTTGCGCGAAACGCGATGTGCACGCGGCGTGCATTGAGTTCACCCACGGGTTTCGGACCGCGCACCACGACGGTGCTCGCCGCGAGCAACTCGAGCAGCTCGGCCGTGAGCCCGAGGTCATCGGTCGCCTGAAACAGCGCACGCGTACCGACGCCGGTTTGAAAGATCACGATCCTCATCGGCCGCTCGCGCCACAGCTCGAGCAAAGATCGAATTGCCTCGGGATCGAGATCGGGCTCTTCCGCGAGCGCCGGTGCGAGCAGGGGTGAGCCGCCGCGACTCGCGACCAATTGGCCCAAGTGCGCGCTCGTACGTGTCTCGAGAATCGCGATGACTTTGGATTGCATGTGCGACAGTTTCGCACGATGGCGCAATTTCGGCAGCATTGCGCTTGACATGCGCAGCAGTCCGCTTGCACCATGCGTCACGTCAGGTGCCGGATTGCATTGCAATCCGGTTAAACGGGAAGTGAGGACGCGCGGTGATCGCGCAATTCCCACGCTGCCCCCGCAACGGTGATCGAGCGAAAACACTGTCGGCCGCTGGAATTTCAGCGGCAACCACTGAGCCTTCGGGCTTGGGAAGGTGACGGTGCCGCCATGCAAGGCATGGCAGCTCGTAAGCCCGGAGACCGGCCTGGCGACGAACCGTGGTGCGGAGGGCGCCGGGCGGCGCCGCTGCTCTTTTGCGCATCGGCGGACGCCCCAACTCCATACGCGGATTTTTGACCCCCAACATGACATGCGGGTTTGCATGGCGTGGAGAGTTTTTTGTGGCAACCCATATTCGAACCGCGGCGCTTGCCGCCTCTGCAATCCTCAGCGTCGCCGGCGCGCGCGCGCAAGCTGCCGCCGCCGCCGATCCCAACGATCCTCTGAATGAAATCATCGTGACGGCTACTCGCGTTGCGGAGCCGGCGAGCCAAGCCTTGGAGCCCGTGCTGATCATCGATCGCGCGGAGCTCGAGAACTCCGTCGCCGTGGACTTGGGCGACGTCCTGCGTTTTCACGCCGGACTCGATATCGACCGCTACGGCGGACCCGGCCAGCCATTGTCGCTGTTCATCCGTGGCGCCAACAGCGATCAGTCGATCGTGATGATCGACGGCGTGCGCATCAACTCCGGCACGCAAGCGCTCGCGCCGCTGATGAACCTGTCACCGGAGTTGTTCGAGCGCATCGAGATCGTCGAGGGCCCGCGCTCGACGATTTACGGCACGGACGCCATCGGCGGCGTCGTCAACCTGATTACGCGTACGGGCGGCGCATCAGGCGCCGACGTGATGCTCGACTATGGCCGCTATGGCACGGGCCAATTCGCCGTCGACGGCAATTATACGGGCGGGGGCTCCAGCATTCAGGCTGCACTGACCGGTCAGCAGAGCGCCGGCTATCCGACCTACGCGGCCGACACGCTCGATAGCGGCTACAAGAATCTGTCCGGCACCGCGGCCTTCGTGACGCACATCGGCGGCATGGAACTCGGCGCGCGCTACTACCAGGCGACCGGCGCGACACAGTACGCGACCGCCAACTACAACGCCGACTTCACCGCGTTCACTTCGTTCACGCCGCTCAACGAGGATTTCACGAACACCCTGTTCGCCGTGCATGCGAGCGGCGATTTGACGGACTTATGGCATACACGCCTCACCTGGAGCCGCATCGTCGATGACTTGCGCCAGGAGCAGGACGATCCCTACGCCGCGAGCGCAATCGGTGATTTCGACTATACGTCCCGCCAGACGATCGACTGGCAGAACGACGTCAAAACGAGCAGCGGGGACCTCAATCAAATCTTCACATTCGGTGCGATCGTCGCCGACGAGCAGACCAACTCTCTGAGCTATGGTACCGGCTACGCGATCGACACCCACACCGAGACCTATTATCTGCAAGACCAGCTGACCGAAGGCCTCAATCGATTGTTGCTCGCGGTCGGCGAGGCGCACCACCCGGCGTTCGGCGACCATACGACCTACAACGCCGAGTACGGCTATTCGATCACGGCGGACACCTTGTTCATCGTTTCCGCGGGAACCGCGTTTCGCGCGCCCACCGCGACCGACCGGTTCGGCTTCGGCGGTACGCCGAATCTGCTGCCCGAAAGTTCGCGCAACTTTGAGATCGGCATCAAGTCGCGCATCGACGCGCACCAGGAAATCACGTTGGCCGCGTTTCAGAACACGATCGACGACCTCATCGTGTTCGTCAACAACCCTGCCAACTTGCTCTACTTCGGCGAGAATGAGAACGTCGACCGCGCACGCATCCGCGGACTCGAGGCGAGCTGGGAATTGCACGCCGATCCGTGGGCCGTGCATCTCGAGGGCAGCCTCCAAGACCCGCGCGACCTCGTCGACAATACCCAGCTGCTGCGGCGAACCAAGCACAGCTTCACGCTCAACGCTGCGCGCAAGATTGGACAAGGAGAGATCGGCGTGGATCTGCTGCTGTCGGGTCCGCGGCCGGACGTCGACGTCGTCAGCGACGTGCCGGTCCAGGACGGGGGCTATCTGTTGGCCGCCCTATACGGAAAGCTCCATCTGACGCGCGCGTGGTCCATATCCGTGCGGCTCGATAACGCGCTCAACCGCCGTTACGAACTCGCCAACGGCTACAACACGGCGGCGCGGGCCGCCTCGATCTCGACGCGCTACAGCTTTCGATGAGCACCCCGGCAATCGTTGGGCCCCGCGGCGATGCCTCGCTCGGCCCGGTGCCTCATGTTGACCAAACGGGTGATGGCGCGCAAAATCGCGCGACGTTCAGGAGTCCCTTGGCCAAGCCGCCAACGGATGAAACGGGAAGCCGGTGTAGCCTCTGTTGAGGCCAGTCCGGCGCTGCCCCCGCAACGGTAGGTGAGTTAAGTCAAGTCCTCGTGCCACTGCGCCATCTGAAGCGTGGGAAGGCGACTTGACCGGAATGTTCCGCTCACGAGCCCGTATACCGACCTGCGACGTGGCGGCACGTGTTGCGGTGGGCAACGACGGTGCGGAATGACCGGCATTTGCTGTCGCGACCTCCCGCATCGAACTCCTCTCCACCTCAATCCTGCCAACGAGTCCAGCGTGTGCACGGCGGGTGCGCGGAGGGTGGGAAGATGGTTTGCGCTTATCGGTCCGCGGCGGCGGTAGCGCTCGCACTCGGGCTCGCATGGGCTCTCGGCGCCCTGCCTGCACGAGCCGGCGGCCTCAACGTGCAGCGCGACGACTTGCAACGCGACGTGACGTTCGAGCACGAACCCCGGCGCGTCATCACGCTATTGCCCTCATTGACCGAAACCGTCTGCGCACTCGGCGCCTGCGATCGGCTGGTCGCGACGGACCGCTATTCTGAGTGGCCGCGGCAGGTCCGATCGCTGCCGAAGGCCGGTGGTCTCGATGACGCCGAGGTGGAGGTGATCGTCGCGCTCAAACCCGACCTCGTACTGGTCAGCCGCTCGCAGCGCATTACCGACCGGCTCGGGGAACTCGGCATTACCTCGTTTGCGCTGCAGACGGATCGCTATGCCGACATCGCGCATACGGTGACGACGATTGGTGCGATTCTCGGCCTGAGCCGCGAGGCCGCGCAGCTCAACGCATCGATCGCCGCCGGCGTGAACCGGATCGGCGCGCAGGCGCTCGGCCGCCGCCGCGGCGAGGGACCGACCGTCTATTTCGAGGTCGACCGCGCGCCCTACGCCGCCGGCGCCGGATCGTTCATCGGGGAGCTGCTCGCGCGCCTCGGCGCGCGCAACATCGTCGGCGCGGAACTCGGGGCCTTTCCCAAGCTCAATCCGGAATACGTCGTGCGCTACAACCCGGATGTGATTTTCATATCGGCCATGGATGCGCCAGGCCTCGCGGCACGTCCGGGATGGGATCAGATCCGTGCGGTCAAGGAACAACGGCTTTGTACCTTTGCATCCGACGTCAACGATACGATCGTGCGTCCGGGCCCGCGCGTCGCCGATGGCATGCGCGCCATCGACGACTGCCTCGCACGTGTCGCCCCATGAGTGCGCCACCGGCACTCGTCGGCCTCGGGCTCCCTGACGTCGAACCACGGGTCTCGTCGCGTTTGCTGCTATGGCTCGCCGCTTGCCTCGCGATCACGATGCTGCTGACGGGCGCCAGCCTGGTCGTCGGCACATCGAGTATCGAGACGTCCCTCGGTTGGCTGCTCACGCCCGACGCGCAATCCTCGGTGATCCTTTGGCAGATACGCCTGCCGCGAACCGTCGGCGCATGGTTCGCAGGCGCCTTGCTGGGCTTGGCCGGGGCGATAGCTCAGGGCGTGTTTCGCAACCGGCTTGCAGATCCCTATCTTCTCGGTACGGCCTCCGGTGCCGCGCTCGGTGTCACGATCAGCTTGCTGGCGGCGGATGCTTCCATTGCGGGCCTCGAGTGGGCGGGCAAAATCGGTATCACGGGTGCGGCCTGTATCGGCGCCTGCGCCGCGATCGCCCTCACGATCATGTTGTCGCGCGGTGCGCTGCAAACCGCGAGCCTGTTGCTTGCCGGCATCGTCGTCGCATTCCTGTTGAGCGCGGTGACCTCGCTGCTGCTGCTCACGAAGCCGGAGATCTGGCGCACGATGCAGGGGTTTCTGCTCGGCAGCACCGGTTACTTGAGCTGGTCGTCGGCGTTGCTGCTCGGCATCGTGTTCTCAATCTGCATCGTGCCGGCGGCCTTGCTCGCGCGCGGCCTCGACGCCTTGAGTCTCGGCGAGGACACCGCGCAATCTCTGGGCTTGTCGCTGCCGATGCTGCGCTTGGCGCTGCTCGGCATCCTTTCGCTGGCGACTGCCACAGCCGTGGGTCAAGTTGGCATCGTCGGATTTGTCGGCCTCGTCGCGCCGCATCTCGTGCGCGAAACGGTGTCGGTCAATCATCGTCAGCTGCTGATCGGCGCCCCGCTTTGCGGCGGAGCGCTGCTGCAAGCCGCGGACCTCGTCAGCCGATGGATCATCCGGCCCGCGGAACTGCCGGTCGGCGCCGTCACGGCCTGCGTCGGCGGCGCTTATCTCGTGTTCCTGCTTTGGCGCAGAAGTCGCGATGAGTGAAGCGGCAACTTCGAGCGCCGCGCGACTGCCGGTGCCGCTATCGCCGGTGCCGGCGCTCGCATGCCGCGCGCTCGCGGTCGGCTATGGCGCACACACGGTGCTCGAGGGCGTGTCGCTGAACCTCGCGGCCGGTAGTTGGACCGCGATCGTCGGTCCGAACGGATCCGGCAAGTCGACGCTGTTACGCGCGCTCGCGGGACTCTCGCCGCGGCTCGCGGGAACGGTCTCATTGCAGGGACGAGACCTCGCGTCATGGTCGCGGCGCGAGCGTGCCCGGCGGCTCGCATGGCTCGCGCAGAGCAGCGGGGCCACGGACCTCACGGCATCCGAGGTGGTGGGGCTAGGCCGCTTTGCCCACAGCGGCTGGCTCGCGCATCGCAAATCGGAAGACGACATGGCGATGCGGCGCGCGATGCTGGCGACCGGTTCGTTGCCGTGGGCGGCGCGCCGGCTGTCGACGCTTTCGGGTGGTGAGCGGCAGCGTGTCTATCTTGCGCGCGTGCTGGCCGTCGAGGCGCCGGTATTGCTGCTCGACGAGCCGACCACGCATCTCGATCCGCCGCATCAGGAAGATATCGCGCGACTGTTGCGCTCACAGGCGCAACTCTGCGGCGTTTGCGTGCTCAGCGCGATCCATGAATTGTCTTTGGCGCTGACGGCCGACCGGCTCATCGTGCTTGGGTTCAACGGCCTCATCGGCCACGGCACCATACGCGAGGCCTTGGACGGCGACTGGTTGTCCACGGCGTTCCGCACGCGTGTGAATATCGTCGAGCATGCGGGCGTGTACTTATGGCGGCCGGCGCTCGAGATGCCGCCGCGTGATTGAAACGCCGGCGCGCCGATGAGCGCCAATGCCCGCGCCGTCATGGTTTGCGGCACGACCAGCGGCGCAGGCAAGAGCTTTCTCGCGACCGCGCTGGCGCGCTGGTATGCCCGACGCGGCTTCAAGGTCGCGCCCTTCAAGGCGCAAAACATGAGCAACAATGCGCGCGTCGTCGCCGGCGGTGAAATGGGCAGCGCCCAGTACTTTCAGGCGCTCGCTGCGCGCTGTATTCCCGACGTCCGCATGAACCCCGTGCTGCTGAAGCCGGAGGCCGATACGCACAGCCAGGTCATCCTGCTCGGCGAGCGGCGCGACGACTTGTCGCGCATGGAATGGCGTGCGCGCTCGGCCCGGCTGTGGCCGACGATTCAATCCTGTCTCGATGACTTGCGCGCTAGCCACGACCTGCTCGTCATCGAAGGCGCGGGCTCCCCGGCCGAAATCAACCTGCAGGCCACCGACATCGTCAACATTCGCGTCGCCGAAGCGGCGGCGGCGGCCACGCTGATCGTTAGCGACATCGACCGGGGCGGCGCGTTCGCGCATCTGTTCGGCACTCATCAGCTGCTGCCGCCCGCACACCGCGCGTTGATCCGCGGCTTCGTTCTCAACAAATTCCGCGGCGATGTCGCCCTGCTTGCGCCGGCGCCCGAGATGCTGCGAGCGCTGACCGGGATTCCAACCTTGGCGGTGCTGCCGCTATGGCGCGAACACGGCCTGCCCGACGAGGACGGCGTATTTGATGCGAGGCCGTCGGGAGCGGGCTTGTCGATCGTCATCGTCGCCTATCCGCGGATCAGCAATCTCGATGAATTCGCGCCGCTGCGACGCGTGCCGGGTGTTTCACTGAGTTGGGCAAGGCAGGCGCAAACGATCGCTTCCGCGGACTTGCTGATCCTGCCGGGATCGAAGCACGTCGCGGACGACCTTGCCTGGCTGCGAGCCACCGGACTCGACGCTGCGATCGCGGCGCATGTACGCGCCGACAAGCCGACGCTCGGGATTTGCGGCGGCCTGCAGATGCTGGGGGCTGAGCTTAAGGATCCCGAAGGCGTCGAAGGCGAGGCGCAGGGGCTTGGGTTGTTGCCTTACGCCACCGCCTTCCAGCGCCGCAAGCGCTACCGCCGCGGGCCGTACCGGCTCGACCCCCTGACCGGGTATTGGGGACCTCTCGGCGGCCTCGAGTTCGAGGCCTATGAAATCCGCCACGGCGAGACCCACGCGCTCGCCGGCCCGGATGCGCGCGGCGCGCTCGAGGCCGTGCTGCCCGACGACTGCGGCTGGCAGTACGGCCAGACGCTCGCGCTCTACGTGCATGGCCTGTTCGAAAGTCCGGCTGTCATGCGCGCGCTGTTCGGGCATCGAACCCCGACTTTGGACGACACGCTCGATGGTTTGGCCGACTGCATCGATCTGCATTTCGCGGCGGGCGCGCTCATGGGCCTCGTCGATCGCCGGTGATCAGGCACGTGCGTGTAGGGCGTCCGGGTTCCAACGTCGGTGCTACACTCTTGCGCTTATGAATAAGCGCAAACCCTTGACGCTGCACCGCCTACGCGAGATGCATGCGAGCGGCGAGAAAATCGCGATGTTGACCTGCTATGACGCGGCTTTTGCGCACGTGCTCGATGCAGCCGGCGTCGATGCGCTGCTCGTCGGTGATTCCTTGGGCATGGTGCTGCAAGGCCATGCGACCACCGCATCGGTCTCGATGGACGAGATGCTCTATCACACGAGCTGCGTCGCGCGCGCCAACCGCACGGCCTGGATCATTGCCGACATGCCATTCGGCAGCTATCAGGAATCGACCGATCTCGCGATTCGCAATGCGGTTCGGCTGATGAAGGCCGGTGCGCAAATGGTCAAGCTCGAAGGAGGCGGTTGGACCGCCCCGATCGTCGGACGGCTCGTCGAGCGCGGCATCCCGGTCTGTGCGCACCTGGGATTCACGCCGCAGTCCGTGCACGCGCTGGGCGGCTATCGTGTGCAGGGCCGCGATGCGGGGTCGGCAGGCGCGCTGCGGACGCAGGCGCTCGAGCTCATCGGCGCGGGCGCCGCATGCCTCGTGCTCGAGATGGTCCCGGCAAACCTCGCGCGCGAGCTGACCGAGGAATCGTCGATACCGGTGATCGGCATCGGCGCCGGCGCCGGATGCAGCGGGCAGGTGCTGGTTCTCCACGACATGCTCGGCCTGCATCCCGACACCCCGCCGCGCTTCGTGCGCAATTTTCTGACCGGTGGCGCAACGATCGAGAGCGCAGTCGGTCAATACGTCAAGGACGTCAAGGAAGGCCGGTTTCCCGACGACACGCTGCACAGCTTCTGAACCGGAATCGGCGTGCGAGTCATTCAGACGATTTCTGATTTGCGCGCCGCCCTGCCGGCGCGTCGAACCGTCAGCCTCGTACCGACCATGGGCAATTTGCATGACGGGCATCTATCGCTCATGCGCCTCGCGCACGAGCACGGCGGCCTCGTGGTGGCCAGCATTTTCGTCAACCCGCTGCAATTCGCGCCGAATGAGGATTTTGCGAAGTACCCGCGAACGCTGGAGCGCGATTGCGAGCTGCTCGCAGGCAGCGGCTGCGACATCGTATTTGCGCCGGACCCGCAGGAGATCTACCCGCAAGCGCAGGTTTACGTGGTGCAGCCACCGGCGGCCTTGGCCGATATCCTCGAAGGAAGCGTTCGACCCGGGTTCTTCACGGGCGTTTGCACCGTGGTGCTCAAACTATTCAACATCGTGCGGCCGAACGTCGCCGTGTTCGGTAAGAAGGACTATCAACAGCTGCTGGTCATCACCGAGATGGTGCGGCAATTGAATTTGCCCATCGACATACAGGCTGCCGAAACCGTGCGCGAACCGAGCGGTCTTGCGCTGTCGTCGCGCAATGGCTATTTGGACGATCGACAGCGCATCGAGGCCGCGCAGCTGCACGGCGCGCTTCTTGCCGCATGCGGGGAAGCGCTGTCGGGGCGCAGCGATTTGCCGAAAATCGAGCGTGCCGCCCAGGATTACTTGGTCAAGCGCGGCTGGCAACCGGACTACGTCGCCATTCGCCGCCGTGCCGATCTGCATGTTCCGCCGCCAGCCGATCCGCGTGTTCCGCCGGCACTGCAATCATTGGTGATTTTGGGCGCGGCCCGCTTAGGCGAGACGCGGCTCATCGATAATCTCGAATTCTGACATCAGCGCCCGGCGCTGCCGTCACGCGCTACCAGACCCGGATCCGCCCGGTATCGACGTGTACGAAATCCGAGCTCGCGTAGAAACCAACGCCACCACGCGCAAGCGCGCGCGCGTGTTCGCTCAAAAGACGAGTTGAATATCCGCTGAGCCGAATATCGATCGCTTTGCCCAGCAGATGTTGGCTGTGCTCCGCGACACCACTGGAGTTTCGGTGCAGCATCGCGTTCGTCGCCGGCGATCGGTAGCCAGAGATGACTTCGAAGGGCGCGTCGTGATCGGCACGGATCTGTAGGTCGTAGAGAATATCCAGCAGCGCCGGATCGATCACGTGGCTATCGCCGGTGCGAAAATCGCGCAGCAGATGATTGACGTCGCTCAAACTCGCGGCGTCATAGGCGCTGCCGTCGAAATAGGCGGCCGTCAGCGTCTCCCCGGTATGCGTATGCACGAAGCGCAAGCTGCGCGGCCCCGCGGCATTCGCTGCGAGCGCGTCGGCATTCGCGACGGGCGAAAGGCTCGCATCGGCCGTAATTTTCGCGAACGCCGGCAGGCCCGCGAGCGCGCCGCATGCGGCGCTCGCGCGAAGCAAGAATCCGCGCCGACTCAGCTGCGGTTCAGTATGTTTATGCTTAGCGATGCTGCTCTCCAAATTCTAGAACTATTTTAGCCTAGCGGATCGGGGCCGAGCTGTTAACTGGCGCAAGATGCAGCAAGGCTTCGAGCTTCCTATCGTGGCCGTAAATGTCGTCGAAAAACTGAACAGGACCGGCCTCGGTTGCCATGGCCGTGGCATAGAGGATCATCACGGGTATCGATTCCCGCAGTGCAACACGCTCATTATTGGCCTCCGGATCATGCATTGCCCTATCGATTTGACCTGCATCCCAAGGTTGCGCCGCATTGCGCAATACATAGGCCGCTAATGCCGCCGGATCGCTGACGCGGATACACCCGTGACTGAACGCGCGACGCGAGGCCGCAAACAATTCGCGCGCCGGCGTCGAATGCAGGTAAACATTGTGCGCGTTGGGGAATAAAAATTTTATCAATCCTAATGCGTTGTCATCCCCTGGTTGCTGACGCAGTCGGGCGGCTCCTGCCGCGAGCGCTGTAATCGCCTCCGCATCGGGCGTCAGGATCTTTGCGTCATCACCTTCGCCCTCGACGATCTCCAGATGGTTGCGTTGCGCATAATCCGCACGTGCACGCACCTTAGGCAGCATCTCACGCAGCGTAATGCTCCTTGGTATATCCCAATATGGGCGGAAAACGACATATTTCAAGTCGCCGACGAAGATCGGCGTCTGTTTATCCCGATAGGCCTGGCCGACGATCACGGGCATTTGCAAAATACTCGCGGCGCGATCGTCCATGGTATTGAACGCGAATAGTTTGAATTCCGGAATATTGACGATGATCGGCGGCGCGCGAAATGCCGGCAGCCAGCGCCATCGTTCGAGCGTCAACTCGATTTGCCGCATGCGCCGCGCGATCGGCGTCGTCAACGCGGAGAACGTAGCCGCATCGAGCGTCCCGTCGACTTTCAGACCATGCCGGGCTTGAAAACTTTTGAGCGCCTCGCACAGCGCGGGATCCAAGCTTGGATCATCGGCGATTTTGTCGCCGGCAGCGACGACGAGGTCGCCTTCCGCCGCCAACAGCTTGCGCAGCGCCGCGGCGCCTGCATACGAATCACCGGCATGCAGTGCTTTGCGCCCGAAGCCCGGCAATTCGGTCAGCGTCGGATCGGCTGCGAGGCCGCGGTAGCGCGACAGCGCCCGCTTCAGCAGCGCATAGTGAAGAAACTGCGGCTCTGCCGCCGCGACGGCGCCGGCCACATTGGCGGTGGATGCGAGTGCCGCAACCGTCGCCGCCACATCCAAATCCGACCGCGGTTCGGGCAGTTCGAAACCCGCGCTGCGAGGATCGATTCGGCCATAATGCAAATGCGTGATCAGCCGAACCGCGGCGCGCGTCATCACGAAATCGTATTGCGACCAATCCGCGTCGGACGCCTCGGCGGTCCATTGCCCTGCGCGCGCGGTAATTAGATCCGTGCCGTAGTCGCCGGGCCGCAGTCCGTAGGAATCAACGGTGCGCAATAGATCGCCGAGATCACGGGCTTGCTTGGACGGCTGCGCGTGCGCGCTCCACAATAAGCGCGAGTTCGCGTGCGCGTAAACGGACTGGACCAGCTCTGCCTCGTCGGGGGCGGCGTGCGCGGCTCCCGACAGCAGCAAAACGAGCGCGATATATTTGTGCATGGGTGGATCATGCATAAAATGTGCCTCGTACGCCAACGCCGCGTTGGCCGATGAGCGCTCGCCCTCACTCGCGCGCGCTTGGTTTCACGCGCGCTCCCAATCGAAGGTTTCCGTCGCCAAAGCGGTTCCATCATCGGGACTTTTGACGATTTGCGCAAACGCGGTACCATGCTTGCGCATACCAAACCCGCCGGAGAAGCGAATGAATGCTCTTCAACGTATCGTTTGCACTTGGTGTGGGGCGCAGAGTCCGCAGGAGGCCGCCACGTGCATCGCTTGCGGCGCCCCGCTGGATATCAAGAACGCCGTCAGCGATTCGGGCTGGCGCGCGGCGCCCCGCTTGCGCGATATGACGGAACTGCGCTTCGGCAACAGCACTTGTCAGCTCGAAGGTGAGATTGTTCCGGTCGCCGAAATCACCTTGGGCGGCAACGATGCGGTTTTCTTCGAACACCACGTCATGCTCTGGAAGGATCAGCATGTCGCGATGGGCGTACTGCCTTTGCAAGGCGGCATGAAACGCGCGCTCGCCGGAATGCCGTTCATCATCTCGACCGCTTCGGGCCAGGGCCGGATCGCCTTTTCGCGCGATGCCGCGGGGGAACTCGTCGTCCTGCCGCTGCATCCGGGCATGGAGCTCGATGTGCGCGAACATGCGTTTCTGCTCTCCTCTCACTCGATTGAATTCTCCTACACACGCATACAGGGCTTGCGCAACATCCTGTTCGGCGGGCAGGGCATGTTCATGGATCGTTTCGTGACGCGCGATGCGCCCGGCCTCCTCATTCTTCACGGTTACGGCAACGTCTTTGAAAGAAGGCTCGCTCCCGGCGAAAGCATCCTGCTCGAGCCCGGCGCGTTTCTGTACAAGGCCGCCAGCGTCACGATGAACGTCGAAACCCAGAAATTGACGACGGGCTTGTTCGGCGGCGTCGGCATGAACCTCGCTCGCATGACCGGCCCGGGCCGCCTCGGCATCCAGTCCATGTATCACCATCACAATACGGAATGATCCCAATGGGTGATTCGACGCTCTATACCTGCCCGTGGTGCAAACGCTCGTCCGACGCGAGTTCGACGAGCTGTCCGTCATGCGGCGCGCCCGTGGACGTGCGCAAGGCGGTCACCAAGTCCGGCTGGACCGAACAGCCGCCGATCAAGGACATGGCCAAAATTCAGTTCGGACAATCGTTCTGCCAGATCGAAGGCACCCTGGTGCCGGTCGCGGATTTCAAGCTGGCCGCCGGCGATGGCGTTTACTTTGCGCACCATTTGATGCTCTGGAAGGATGATCAAGCGCAGATCAGCGCGATGAAGCTCAAGGGCGGCTGGAATCGCGTGCTCGCCGGAATGCCGCTCGTGATGACGCAAGCCATGGGCCCGGGGAGAATCGCGTTTTCGAAGGATCATCCCGGTGAGTTGGTCGCGATTCCGCTCGATCGGGGCCAATCGATCGACGTGCGCGAGCATGTGTTCATGATCGCGACGCATTCGATTTCTTATGATTGGTTCACCAGCGGCATTTGGTATAGAACCCGCGAAGAGAATAATCGCGAAACGCACTACCCAGTCGGCATGTTCATGGACCGTTTCACCGCCGGCGAGAAGGCCGGGCTATTGCTGCTGCACGGCACGGGCAATGTCTACGTGCGCGAACTGCAAGCGGGAGAGCACATCCTCATCCAGCCTTCATCGCTGTTGTTCAAAGATCCGACCGTGCGCATGAATCTGCATTTCGAATACCCCGCGTCGGTCTGGACGCGTCCGGGTACATGGATCGTGACCTCGCGCAGCTGGGGGAACCGTTATTTGTGGCTGCGCCTCGCCGCGCTGCCGTGGCCGAGGCTCTGCGCCGCGGCCGCCGGAGGCGGCCTGACCGCGGCGCTCGCCGCCGCCTTTGCCGCCTACGGCATCTGGCAGGAGTGGTGGCTCGGCACGCTCGGGCTCGCGCTGTTCGCGGTCATCGTCATGGCGCGGGCGGCCGCGCCATCGGCCGCGGATCAGTCCCCTGGCGCTCGGTCCCCTGGCGATCAGTCCCCTGGCGCTACTCGGCCGCCGCGGCGCGGCTGGCGCGCTTCCGGTCGTTGATCTCAAGCAGCCGTTTGCGCAGGCGGATCGCCGTCGGGGTGATCTCGACCAGTTCGTCGTCCTCGATATAGGCGATCGCCTCTTCGAGGCTCATCTGCTGCGGCGGGGTCAGCCTGACCGCCTCCTCTTTCGCGGTCGTGCGGATGTTGGTCAGCTGCCGGCCCTTCAGCGGGTTGACGTCGAGATCGTTGCCGCGGCTATGCGCGCCGATGATCATCCCGGCATAGACCTCGGTGCCGGGAATGACGAACAGCGGCCCGCGTTCTTCGAGGTTCCACAAGGCATAGGCGACCGCGGCGCCC
>Ga0209415_10002344_pt1 | contig 35518 bp, 21 predicted proteins | sample PeaSoiSIISIP2007_FD_187696 | JGI IMG/M metagenome (GOLD analysis project Ga0209415, IMG submission 187696) | Peat soil microbial communities from Weissenstadt, Germany - SII-SIP-2007 (SPAdes) (version 2) | ecosystem: Environmental > Terrestrial > Soil > Wetlands > Peat | place: Germany... | reverse complement strand
CCCGGCGTGATCGAGCCCGTCACCGAGCCGCGCACAGGCCCCACGCCAAACGTGCCGTTCTTCACGTTCATCGGGCCGTCGGCTGGGCCGGTCGCCTCGCCGGCGACGCGCGCGTCGACCGCCGCCCCGAGCTCAGGCACCCCCACGCCGTAGAACGCGGCGCGGAGCGTCGCCGTTGCCTGGCCGCGGTTCACGCGGGCGAAGTGCATCGCGACCTCCAGCTGATTCGGGAGCGAGGCGTCCCGACCAAGCAGAGTTCGCGGGATGCCGAGCGCGGCCATCGCGACGCGGGGGATCGCCAGGTCGAGCGACGTGTCCCCGGCGACGTCGTCGACGAGGAGAGCGTTGGCGCCGTCCGGGACGGCCGGATCGAACGCGAGCCGCGCGCGCGTCTCCTTGGGCGTCGCGTCGACATCCAGACTCCAAGGTCCGAAGCCGCCGACGGACGTCTCGAGGACGAGCGCGTTCGTCAGGAGATGGATCTCCGTGCCGATCGCGGACGCCGTGGGCGACCCGATGGTCCCCTGGAGCCCGCTTGCTTCGACTCGCGCGATGCTCGTTCCGCCAGGTCGAGCCCACACGAGGTGCGCGCTCGGGAGCTCGATTTGCGCGGGCGAGCCGCTCTCGACTCCTTTCGACGTCCTTGCCCGTTCCGCGCTGACCCAGTCGTCGAGGGCGAGGAAGGTCGCCGTCGCGTCACCGTTCACCGCGATCTCCGTCTTGCCGAACAGAATTCGTGTAGGCGACGCCCACGCGACGCGCACGCTCGCGCTCGTCGCAGTTGCGCTCACCTGGGGGACGCCCACGAGCTTCACCGAGAGTCCCTTGAGCAGCACCTCGTCCCCTTCGGTCTCCGCTTCCGAGACCGTGAGCGCCACTCCGTGGGCGGCGGCCTCGTCGATGACCCGCGACCTCACATACCCAGCGAGAAACATCGCGCGCAAGACGAGGCTCGACAACCCGAGCACCAGTGCGGCGGCGCCGAGCGCGCTCCAGACGAGCCAGCGCCGTCGGGGAGGCGAGTCCTCGGGCACGGGGCGTGCGATGCGGCGAGGGGGCAAGGGCCGCCGAGGTTTCCAGACGACGGATCCATCCCTTGCGCGCTGCGGGACGAGGTCGGCTGCATCGGGCGGTGAGTGGAGGAGCGAGCCACGGGTCGCCGCGTCTTCCGCGCGGTTGGCCGCCGCCTCTTCGGCGTAGAGAGCGCGCGGCGCGACGAGCCCGGGGAGCGCCGTTCCGGGGGGATCCAATGGGCGCCGGTTCGCTGCGGCGGCTTCCATCTCCTGCACCTTCGCCGCGCGTGCGGCGAGCGTCGTGCCAGCGACGGACTCGACCCATGTGCCGACCTCCGACGCGAGCGCGGGGGGCACCGCCTGCTCGAGCGCGAGCGCCATGTCGCGCGCGGTCGCGAACCTCTGGCCGGGGTCGCGTCGGAGTCCCATCTGCACGACGTCTTCGAGCGCGGCAGGCACGTCGGGCGCCCTGTCTCGAAGGGACGGCACTTTGCACGCGATCACGCGCTGCATCGTGGCCGCGTGGTTGTCGGCGGCGAACAGTGGTTCACCCGCGAGCAATTCCCAGAGGACGATCGACGCCGCGAACACGTCGGTCCGCGGTGTGACCTCCGCCCCACGAGCCTGCTCGGGCGCGAGATAGGCAGACTTGCCGCCAGCCGAGACGTTCGCCCGTTCCCCCCTGGCGCGAGCGACGCCGAAGTCGAGAACGCGCGTGGTGCCGTCGGCGCCGACCAGGACGTTCTGGGGCGAGACGTCGAGGTGGACGACGCCGAGCGGCTCACCGAACTCGTTCTTCGCCTCGTGCGCCGCGTGCAGGCCGTGCAGCACGCCGGCGATGATCGCGCACGACACCCGCACGGGCACCCGCGCGCCCCGCTGGATCACAAGCGCCTCGAGCTGGTCGAGCGACTCGCCCGCAACGTACTCCATGACGATGCGGAGATCGTCGCCTTCGGCGATGACGTCCAGCGTGGGCATGACGTTCGGGTGGTGGATCCGCCCGACGAGGCGCGCCTCGTCGACGAATCGCGCGACGAAATCCTTGTTCTTCGCGTAGCTCGCGTGCAGGACCTTGATCGCGACCGTGCGCGCGAAGCCGCGCGCGCCGACGAGCTGCCCGAGGTGCACGGTGGCCATTCCCCCCGAGGCGATCTCGGCGTGGATGGCGTACGTTCCGCCGCGGCGCTCCGCGCTCCCCGCCGGCTCGTTCATCGTGCCCCTAGCGCGCCCACGTCGCGCCGACCCTCTGACGCAAGGCCGTCGCCTCCGGGGTTAGCGCGAACCGCGCGACGTCTCCCGCGAGCGGGTGCGAGAGAAGGGCTTCGAGCGCAGGTAGCCCGGGGCGCGCGAGGGCCTCGCGGAGCGACGCGTCCTCCAGCGCGAGCGCGAGCGCGACGGCGAGCAGGTCTCCCGACACGACGTAGGCGGCGCGCGCCGTGCACTGGTCGAGCGCGCGCACGAACGTCGTCCGATCCGGGGGGCGCCCTTCGCGCATCTGGAGGTGGGCTGCGAGCCCGTCGAGGAGCTTCCGCTGCTTCCTCCCGATGTTCCGCGCGACCAGCGGTTCATAGCTCAGCACGTCAGGCGTCTGCGCGTCGCCCTCGTCGAGCCCATACGCGGGCACGACCTGTCGGGCGAGCGCGACGAGCCAGCCGAGGATGGCCGAGTCCCGGAGCTCCTTCAGCCACGGGACACCGAGCACGATCCGCGCGCACGCTCGCGCGAGGGCGGCGACCTGTACGCCCTCGGGCTGCTCCTCGAGCGTCGGCGGGACCAGCACCCATGGGCCATCCTGGCTCACGACCCGGACGCGGTCGACGACCGCCGACACGGCCAGTTCGATCTCACCCACCCCGAGCGCGGCGGTCGCGCGGTCGAAAACGGGGCGCAGCGGATGCGTCGAGCGCGGTCCGATGCGATCGCGCGAGTGAACGGCGAAGTCGGCAAGGTTCGCGCGGAGGAGCTTCGCCTCGAGCCCCGACCCTGCCGCCGCCACGTCGAGGAGCACGTGTCGCCCGGCCTTTGGGAGCACCTCGTCCGTGAGCGCGGCGCGCCCGAGCGGCGAGTTGTGCTCCTCGAACTCCGCGAGCTTTCTCGCGCGCAACCAGGCGTCTCGCGAGGGCTCGAGCTCGCCGAACGTGGCGCGCAGCTCGCTCACGACGACCGCTTCCTCCGAGCGCTTCTCCGCTTCGAGGAGTCGCTCCAGGAGCGCGAGTGCGACTCCTGCGTCGGCGAGCGTCGTCAGTGCGCGGGCGTCGGGTCCGAGAAGTGAGAGCAGGCTGCGGATAGCGAGGGCCTTGGCGCCCGTCTTCGCGTATGCGTCGGCGAGCTCGAAGCGGGTCTCGTGGAGCGTCGGGTCGAGCTGCACCGCCCACTCGAGATGCGCGACGCCGTCGTTCAGGCGCTTGAGATTGTCGACCTCGAGCTGGCCTAGCGCCGCGAACCACCGCGCGTCCGCGTGCCCTGCTTCGCGACCGCGTGCGATGAGATCCTGGAGTGCGCGGGCGTATGCGGGCACGTCGAGGCGTCCGCCGCGCCGGAAGAAGGCTGCCAGCCTCGCGAACGCGCGCGCGTTGTCCGGACACCCGACGATCGCAGCGACGAGTGATCGCTCGGCGGCGGCGAGATCGCCTGCCTCGGTCTCGAGATCGGCGACCTCGAGGTACACCTCGCACTTGCGCGAGGGCTCCGTCTCCGCCGCCGCGAGCCTGAAGAGCAGGCGCGCGAGCTCCGGGGTGGCGTCGGGCGACGGCCGGCTGGACGCGGCGCGCGCGTGGCGGAGCTGGTCGATGAGGGACCGGAGCGCTCGAGGGTTCGTCGGCTCGATCGCCAGCGCTGCGCGGAGCACCCGCTCATGCTCGTCGGGTCGCGCGAGGATCTTCTCGTAGACGCTCGCGAGCGCGAACAGCGCGGTCAGGCGTGGCTCGGCCTCCTTGGTGTGCTGCACGACGGACTCGAGCGTCACAACCGCCTCGGGCCACGCGCGCTGTGCGAGGTAGAGCTCCGCGAGGGTGAGCAGCGTGGGCGCGTGGTCGGGGGCGACGTCGCGCACACGCTGCATGGCCACGGTCGCGACGCCGAGGTCGTGGAGATCCTCGCGCGCGACTCGGGCGAGCTCCGTCCCGAGGTAGATGATGCTGTTCGTCTCTCTTGCGCGCTCGAGCGCGGCTTCCAGGGCTCGGACGATGGCGTCGGATTGCTCGAGGCCGGCGCGCCGCGCAACGAGCGCCGTGGCCGAGGCGACGGAGTCGGGGTCTGCGGCGAGCGCGCGCTCGAGGAGGGCGGCCGCGCGCTCTGCGCGGTCGCGCCCGATCGCCGGGCCATCGACGTTCGTGAGCATCTCCGCGGCGTCGAAGAAATGCCGCCCGCGCGCCTTCGGGTCGAGCGTGAGCTCGCCGAGGATCGTGCTCGCCTCGACGGCAGCAGCCCAGTGCCCGAGGCGGTGGGCCAACCGACGCATGCCCCACGCCGCCATCACCGAGCACGGATCGATGGCGAGAACCCGACGGTAGTGCTCCAACGCCTCGATAGCCTCCCCCTCCGCCGCGTCGTCGCGGTCGAGGAGGTGAGCCAGACAGAGCTCGGTCATCGCGGCCGCGGTCCCGGTCTCGAGCACCGTGTGTTTCCGGAACGCGTCGATCACCTCGCGTCGCGCGTCCAGGTCGCCCGCGAGCGCGCTCGGAAGTCGTATGCGAACGGTGGCCTCCAGGGCTGCCTCGTCCAGCGGGTCGACCGCAAGGACGCGTGCGTACGTACTCCGTCCGGGCTTCGCGGCGAGCTTCCACTCCTCCAGCTCAGCGAGCACGGACAGCGCGCCGAGCTTCGGTCGCGGCGATCGGAGCGCGTCGGCTTGCTGGGTGAGGACCGACGCGAGGGCGCTCCACGACTTCGTGGCCCGGTGAAGCCGCTCCAGCAAGCGGAGCGGCGGCACCGGATCTGCGCCGCGAGCGAGCTCCGATTCGGCCAGCGCGACCGCGCGCGTCGGGTCTTCCCACTTGATGACGAGCTCGAGCGCGTGGTCGAGCGGGTCGGTCGGCGTCGCGTGGCCACAGCGGGCGCGCGCGCGCTCGAGCCGATCGTTCACGAGCGCGTCGTCGGGGGTCGCGATCAGGGCGTCCTCGTACGCTCGAAGGGCAGCCGCGTCGTCACCGAGCCGGTGCTCGGACAGCTCGGCCGCGCGCACGAGGTACTGAGCTCGCTCCGTGTCCGCCGTCGCCGTGTTGGCGAGGCTCAAGTACGCTTCCCGAAGCGCAGCCGGGTCGTCGACGGCTTCGAGCGCGCGCGCGATCGAGGCGAGCACCGTCGCGTCACCCGGAAAGGCCTCTCTCGCGCGGAGCAACGTCAGAAGCGCATCCCGCGGCGCCTTCAGGCGCGCGGCCTGGACTTCGGCGAGCGACAGCAGCAGGGAACGGCGCTCATCCGGGGCCGCGTGCGTGAGCTCCGCTGCCATCGATCGCGCGACGAGCTCCCATTGGCCACCCGCCTCGTACAAGCGCGTCGCCAGAGCGAGCGCAGCGCGGTGGGTCGGGTCTGCTTCGAGCGTCTCGTGGACGAGGGCGCGCGCGGCGGCCGCGTCCGTCTCGGCGATCGCTGCGGCGGCGCGAATTCGGAGCGAGAGCGCCTCCGTCTCGCTCCGCGATGCCCGAGCTTCTGCGAGCAGCGCGCGGTGGAGAGCGGGGTCGTCGCCCATGCGCGCCGCCGTGCGAGCGAGGCCGAGCAGCGCCCCCCGGTGACTCGCGTCGAGTGCGAGAATGGCCTCGTACGCCGACGAGGCGCGCGCGAAGTCGGCGAGCGTCTCCTCCGCGATGAGGGCGACGCGCTCGAGATAGACGATTTTTTGATCGAGGTTGGGCGCGACGTGCGCGGCGTGCGCGTAGAGCTCCAGTCGTGAGCGCGCGCCCGCATCCTTCGCGGGTCGCGACAGGAGCCGCGTCATCGCTTCCAGAACCTCTGGGTGCCCTGGCACCGTAGCCCACGCGGTGCGCAAGTGGCGGATCGCGTCGTCCGTGCGGCCGAGCGCCCTCTCCGCAATGAGCGCCGCGCGCAACAGACCCGCGACCCGCTTCGCGGGGTCGGGCGTTCTCGCCGCGTCCGTCACCCAGAGGGCGACGCGGGGTTCGTGTCTCCCCGCGTTCGCGAGCAGTCGATCGAGGTGAGCTACGGTGGCCGCGTCGGGCAGCTCCGCGAGCGACTCCTTGAGATCCGAGATCGCAGCGTCGACGTCGCCGACGCGCTCCGCCGCGCGCGCGAGCGAACGGAGCTCCTCCGCCCGCGCTTCGGCGCCGCTCACGAGCGCGAGTCGCCCGCGCCTCCACCGGGCGGCGTCGGCGGTCCGGCCGGTCGCGTCCAACAGGCGCGTCAGGTCGTCGGCGACCCGAAGGTCGACGCTCGGCGTCGTTGGAGCGCGAGACGCGGCCCGTTCGAGGAGGCGGATCCCGCGAGCAGGGTCGCGCATGGCGCCCTCGGCGACGCACGCGGCCTCGAGCTCCAGCCGCGCGGCACGAGAAGGGTCGGTCTCGATCTCGCCTTCTTCGTCGAGGAGGTCGAAGAGCGCGGCCGCGTCCCTGCGCCGAGTCACGTGCCGCACGAGCGCGCGACGAGCGGGGCCCACGCCCGGCTGTAGGCCGAGGGCGTTGGTCAACGCGCGTCGCGCGCCGTCGACGTCTCCGAGTCGCAGCTCGAGGATCGCCGCGCGCTCCACTTCGAGCCACGCCGCGGTGGCGGGGTCGTCCGCGTACGCTTCGGCCATCGCGCCGAGGTGCGCGGCTTCGACGACCCACATCGCGGGTTCGGCCGTCTGCGCGGACGCAAGCGCGGCCTCCTTCGCTCGGAGGGCGCCCGCGTGCATCGGCTCGTTCGCGAGCACCTCCGACCACGCCGCGAGCGCGTCGTCGTTCCGCCCTTCCGCGGTGAGCAGTCGGGCCCGCTCTGCGAGCAGCGACACGCGGAGCGGGCCCTCGGAGGCCTGCTTGAGCTCTTCCTCGAGGTGCGCACGAAGCGCCGACGGGGTCGCCGTCGGGTGCTCCTTTCTGCGCAGGAGCGCGTGCATCGCGGCGAGCTCCGGATCCCTTGCGAGCGCGGCGCGTGCCGTGGCGATCGCGAGGGCCTCGTCCTCCAAGAGCTCGTGCATCACGGCGAGCTCGGACAGGGCGCGCCCGAGCGCGGCGACATTCCCCTCGGCTTCGAGCGAGGCGATCCGCGCGTGGAGGAGGTCGAACGCGGGGCCCCGTGCAGCCGAGCGCGGCAGGGGCGGGGGGACCGTCCCGCCCGGGCGCGGCCGCGGCGGCGAGGAAGGCTTGTTCGGCCCCCTCGCTCCGGATGACGGTGCCATCGGCGGTGGCATCGGTGGCGGCAGTGGCGCGGGCAGCGGCGGTCGACTCGACGGGTGCCGGGCTCGGTCTGGAGGCGCTGGCTTCCGCGGCAGCGGCGGCGGCACGGCGGAGCGGTGCATCGCGCCGCGCTGGAGCTTGAACGGCTTGTGCTCCTCGTCGACCGGCAACGCCTCGCCGACGGCGGCTTCGACCGCCCCGAGCAGGTCGTCGACCGACGTCATCGACGGCCGAGACGCGTCGAGGTCGGGCTCGGACGGAGCAAGGACGAGCCCCTTCTTCGCCTTCGCGCCACCGGTCGCGAGCGGAGCGTGGGAAACTCCGCCGTTAGGCCCCTTGGAGCGTGTGCGCGCGTCGTCTTCCGCCATTCGTCCCTTGGGCGTCATGCTCGCACGAAATGGGTATGCGCGGGGAAGCCGCCGCGCGCCACGAACCCACGCGATCGCGGGGAGCGCGCGTCACGAGCGGCGATGGCACCGCAGCTGCGGTAGGATGGATGCGGTGAGAAGGCGCTCGATCGGGTCCGCGATCGTCCTGTATGCCGTCGCGTCGGCGACGGGGTGCTCGCTGCTCGTGTCGTTCGACGATCGCGGAGACGCCGCCTGCAACGGAGGGGCCTGCGGCGGCACCGATGCGACGACGAGCGCCGAGTCGGGTGGCGCGTCCTCATCACCGGACGGAGCCGGCGGCGCAGACAGCGCAGCGGTCGGCGACGCCGGGGACTGCTCCCTCCTGTCGGAGGGTGAGACGTGCGCGAAGGCGGACGCGTGCCGCGCCCCCTCGACATGCCATGCCGGGGTCTGCACGGCCAACCCCCTCACGGACGGGACGATGTGCGGAATGGCGCCCGACGCCTGTCACCTCCCGCCCGCGTGCAAGGCGGGCGTGTGCGCTGCCGCCGCCGCCGCGGCGGACGGGACCGCATGCGGTGCCGCCCCGGACGCGTGCCATCTCGCGCCCCAGTGCGCCTCCGGCACGTGTGGCGCGCCTGGGAATGCCAAGGATGGCACCAAGTGCGGAGTGGCCCCCGACGCCTGCCACGACGCCCCGACCTGCCGCGGCGGCGCTTGCCAGAAGCCCGCGGCCGTGGCGGACGGGGTGGTGCCGAAGGGCGGAGACGCCCACGCGCGCTGCTGCGGGGGAAGCGCCGTGGAGACCACCACCAACGCGAACTGCGGGGTGTGCGGGTGGACGTGCGGCGCAGGCCAGACGTGCGCGCCGATGGACGGCGAGTATCTGTGCACCGGCTGCACGGCGGACAGCCAGTGCCGCTCGAACTGCTGCTCGACGGCCCCAGCCCCCAACCACTGCTCTCCGAGCAACTGCTCGGGCGCGTGCCAGGCGAATGTCTGCCCGGACGGTTCGCACTGTGTCACCGGGACTGTCGACTACTGCACGTACTGACCGGTCGGTCGAGGTCGGGTCGCGACGACGAGCCGTCAGAAGGGCCGTCCGTGGAAAGTCGTCTCCGCGAACGCGCGGAGTTGCGCGCACGAGGCGGGCCCTAGGTCGTGCAACTCGAAGGGGTCGTCCTTCAGGTCGAAGCAGTTCCAGTCGCGGTCGGCTTGCGTGGCGATGAGCTTACGCGTGCCGGACATGGCGCCCCAGTTCCGAAATACGCAGCTCCAGAGGGCCGAGCAGTTCGTGAGCGCGACGGTGCTCGAGGGCGGTGAGCCACCGCGCAGGAGGCTCTGTCCGACGAACGCGCGCGACAGAGGCTCGATCGCGGGGTCGTCGAGCACGCCGACGAGGTCGAGCAGCGTCGGGAGCACGTCCACCGTGGTGAGAGGCGCGTCGGAGAGGGCGCGCAAGTGGGCTTCTTCGTCGCCGCTCAACGTTCCTTCGGGCGCGTCGATCCACGCGGGAATGTGGATCTCCGGCTCGAACAGGGTGCCGGTGTGGCCAAACGCGCCCTTCTCGTAGAGTTGCTCTCCATGGTCGGAGAGGAAGACGATCACCGTCCGCTCGCTCTCGGGCCTCGACCGCGCCGCGCGGATGACGCGCGCGACGGCACGGTCCTGGTGGTAGATCGCGTCGGCGTACCGGTTCGAGATCTCCTCCTCGTGGCCGGCTCCCGTGGCCGTCGTCTGCGGGAGGTACGGCGCGTCGGACTCATCGATCGCGTACGGCATGTGGGTGTTCGACAGGTGGACGACCGCGAAGTAGGGCTCGCGGAGCGAGGCGAGCTCGTTCGTCACGTAAGCGGCGAGCCTGCCGTCGTCGGCGCCCGTCTCGAGGCTCGGGTCAGTCTCGAGCTCCGTCGCGCTCACGTGATGGCCCCAGGCGATGCCGTCGAGCCACGCGCCCGAGTTGCCGAAGAGGAGGTTCTGCGACGTCCAGTACGCCGTGTCCACGCCGGCGGCGCCCGCGTACTCCCACACGAGCGGCGCCGCGTGGAGCTCCTCGCGCGAGAGGTTCGGCGCGACGCCGGACCACATCACGCCGAGCGAGATCGCGGTGGTCGAGTCGACGCTCCGCATCTGCCGGAGCGGGATGCGGTCCTTCGCCGCTTCGTTCGAGAACGGCGTGATCGTGCAGTGGGCGTCGTAGCTCACGCAAGAGCTCGCCGCGCGTACCGACTCGGTGAGGATGAGCAGCACGTCGCGCGGGCGCGCCGGGCGGGCGACCAGCCGCGGCACGGGGGTGGGGCTGCGGACCCCGGGGTAGGCCCTCGCGAGCACGGGGTTCCTGTCCCAGAGCGCGCGGGCGAGCTTGCCCGTACCGTGGACATAGACGGAATCGAACGGCGCGAATTCGCCGTCGTCCTCGGGGGCGTAGAAAGCGACTGCAGCGAGGAGCACCACGGCGACGTCTCCGGCGAGCCGGCGTGCGCGATACCGCGGCGGCGCGAGCTTTCGCTGCACGACTGCGATCGATCCCAACGCGAGCAACGGCGGCAGGACCGAGCGCAAGAAGCTCGCGTGGTCCAGCCAGAGGAGCTGGCGAATGCTCGGGAGCATCCCCGTCCCGACGAGCATCGAGCTCGTGCTCAGGAACGCGTGGTAGCGACCGAAGACGTAGAGCTGCCCGCCGATCGCGAGCACCCCGAGCACGACCAGAAGGCCGCGCGCGCCCCAGCGCAGCGCGCCACGCCTCGCCGTCGCGGCGACGAAGAGCGCGGCCCAGAAGAGCACCCCGATCGATGCGGCCCTGACGTAGGCGAGCGCGGCCCCGCGTTCGGCGTGTGTGATCACCGCGCCTTGCAGCCAGAGGTCGCAGCCGACCACCGCGAGCCCCGGGACGAGAAGGAGCGCGCGGGCCCCCCAGCGGCGAGCGCGGGCGCACGCTCGTCCTCGGACGCGCCGGGCGTGGGACTGCTCCAGCCCGGGCGACGTGACATCCGGATGGCGGGATGCAGGCGGCACCGTAACGGCCGATACCACGGCGGGGCCTGCCGCAGCCAACTCTGCTAGGGTGGAGGTCACCACTTTCCTCACCTTTGGTACCCCCCTCAGGGACTCGACCCGCCCCATGGACGAGCAAGACGAAGCACTCAGCGCCAGGGCCCAGGCGCGCCTCGGGTCCACGCTCCGGGGCAAGTATCGCCTGGACAGGGTGCTCGGCATCGGCGGGATGGCGACGGTGTTCGCCGCGACGCACCGGAACCAGGCCGAGCTCGCAGTGAAGCTCCTCCACCCCGAGCTGAGCCTACGGGAAGACCTGCGAAAGCGCTTCCTGCGGGAGGGGTACGTCGGAAATTCGGTGAAGCACCCGGGCGCCGTCCTCGTCGTCGATGACGACATCGCCGAGGACGGTTCGGCGTTCCTGGTGATGGAGCTGCTTCGCGGTCGCTCGCTGGAGGACATCTGGGAGAGGGCGGGGCGTCGCCTCTCGACGCGTGTCGTGACGGCGCTGATGGTCCAGCTTCTCGACGTGCTTGCGGCCGCTCACGAGAAGTCGATCGTCCACCGCGACCTCAAGCCCGCGAACCTCTTCCTCAGCGTCGACGGCACGCTCAAGGTGCTCGATTTCGGGATCGCCCGGCTACGTGACGCCGTCGGCGGGAGCGAGCACGCCACGCGAACGGGTACGTTGATGGGGACGCCCGCGTTCATGGCCCCCGAGCAGGCGCAGGCCGTCGCCGCCGAGATCGACGGGCAGACCGACCTCTGGGCCGTCGGCGCGACGATGTACACGTTGCTGAGCGGGCAGCTCGTCCACGACGGCGACAACAGCTCCCAGCTCCTCATCCGCGCCGGAACGACGCGCGCGCGGCCGCTCTCGAGCGTGGCCCCCGATGTCGAGACCCCCATCGCCGAGGTCGTCGATCGCGCATTGACGTTCGAGAAGCCCGGCCGATGGCCGACCGCCGAGGCCATGCGCGACGCTCTGCTGGCGGCCTCGGTGGCGGCTCACGGCACGCCTCCGGGTCGCGACGTGCTCACTCCGCTCATCGAGCCGGAGCTCCGCAGGACGGATCGCGCGCCCGGGAGCGTGGGGAGCGGCGCCCCGACACCGCGGCTCGTCGTCGATCGGGGAGGGGACATTCGGGCGAACGACCCGACGTTCGCGACGCCACCGGCGGGCGCTCCGTCCTCGACGGGCGCGCGGGTCGAGGCGCGCGGCACGGCGATCAGCGCGGTTTCGGGGCCGATGCTCCCCGGGCTCTCGACCGCCAATCCGGTCTCCGCCGAGGCCCAGAGCACCCGGAAGAGCCGACGCGCGGTCTCGCGCTCGAGCCTCGCCGTCGTCGCCGCGCTCCTCGTTGCGGGGGCTGCCCTCGTGTTTGCGTTCTCGCGAAGCGGAGGCGTGCGTACCGTGGCAACCGTCGCGAGCACTCCGCCTGCGGCGTCGAGCGTCGCCGTTGCTCCGCCGCCGCCGAGCGCGGCGATCCCGTCCGCCGCCGCCGAACCTGCTCCCACCCCCTCCGTAACGCCCCCACCGCCGCTGCCGCCACCCGTTGCGCCCGCCGTCAAGCCGACGTCGAAGCCTTCCACGGCGGGTACGAAGCCGGCGATCGCGCCCGCGGTCGACTGCTCGACTCCGTACACGCTCGACGCCGACGGCAACAAGAAGTGGAAGCTCGAATGCCTTCAGCACTGAGCGTGGGAGGGCTCCGCTGGGCGTTGGCCGTCCTGGCGTTCGTCGCGATCCTCGTGCCCGCGCCGGTCGCCGAGGCTGCCGACGCAGTGACCCCCGCGACCTGCATCGCGGCGAACGAGCAGGCAGGGCCGCTCCGCCATTCTGGAAGGCTCCGGGAGGCGCGCGCGAAGCTGCGCCTCTGCTCTGCCCAGAGCTGTCCTGGCGCCGTCCGCAAAGACTGCATCGCCGGCGCCGCTCAGGCCGAAGCGGACGTGCCGACGGTCGCGTTCGCCGTGCAGGATCCAGACGGCAACGATTTGACGGCGGTGAAGGTGAGCCTCGATGGTGAGTCCCTCGCGGAGCGACTCGATGGGAAGGCGCTCGACGTCGACCCGGGGGAGCACTTGTTCCGGTTCGAGTCCGCCGGACATCCGACGGTCGAGAAGCGCCTCGTCATCGTCGAGGGGGAGAAGAACCGGCGCGAGCGGGTCGTCATGGGCGAGCCGAAGGCGGTCGCGCCGGTCGTCGCCCCGCCTGTCGTGGTCTCGCCGCCCGCGGCGGTCTCGAACAGCCGGCGGACCGCGGGCCTTGCGCTGGGCGGCGCCGGCGCCGGCCTCGTCGTGGCGGGCGTCGCGGCGGGCCTCGTCGCGGCTCTCGAGTGGAGCTCGGCGAAGACCGCGTGCGGCCCGTCGTTCCCTCAGGCATGCGCCGACGGAGGCACCGCGAACGCCGATCGGAGCGCGAGCGTCGCCGCGGGCCTCGCGTCGGACATTGGGCTCGGCGTGGGAGCCGTCGCGCTCGTCACGGGGGCCGCGCTCGTGCTCGCGTCGCCCTCGCCAGGCCGGCGAGGCTCTTCGTCCGCTCACGTCACGCTCGCGCCGCGCATGGCACCCGGGACGGGCGGCGTCGTGCTCGGGGGGGTGTTCTGAGATGACGCATCGACGTCGCACCGTCGTCGTCGCCCTCGTCGGGAGCGGCATCGCGCTCCTTGGCGCGTGCACCGAGATCCTCGGGGTGGAGGACATTCCGAACAGGCTGCCGGACAGCGGAGTCGACGCGACACGACGCGACAGCGGACGCCGCGACGCGCGGGGCGATGCTCGACCCGATGCTGGGCGAGACGCGACGCCTCCCTGCGCGCTCGGAACGACACGGTGCTCCGAGAACGGCTTGAGCATGGAGGCGTGCGGCGTCGACGGCGGATGGCTCGCCCCTCTGGCGTGCGCCGGTGACACGCCGCTCTGCCTCGGGGGCACGTGCGCGTGTGCGCCGGGGACCACGCGGTGTGTGAGCCAGACTTTCGAGAGGTGCACGGTCCCCGACGGCGGCGCGCCCGCCTGGCCTCCCGCGGGGACGGACTGCCACGGGACATGCACGCTGACAGGCTGCGGCGCGTTCCCGCCGAGCTGCGGGATCCCCGATGGCGGCACGCCGGTCGGCGCCGGCTCAGGAGTCACCAATTGCCCGCGCCGGGACGCCGGCACCGAGAGCTGCTGCACGAGCGACGAGGCCCCCGGCGGGAGCTTCGACCTGAGCTACGACGGCGTGAGCAATACGGTGTCCACCAACCGGGCGACGGTGAGCCCCTTCCGCCTCGACCGGTTCGAGGTGACCGTGGGGCGCTTCCGCCGCTTCCTCGCGGCCGTGGCTCCCGCCGACGGCGGTGCCCCGTGGGCACCCTCGCCCGGTTCCGGCAAGCACGCGCATCTGAACGGCGGACAGGGGCTCTTCGACCGCGGGAGCGACGGCGGGCTCGGCTACGAGCCGGGGTGGAACCCGAAGTGGAACGCACAGCTCTGGGCGTCCACGTCCTCGCCCTACACCATCGGCAACGGCCCGAACTGCCCTCCTGCGAGTCGAACGTGGACCCCGGATCTCGGCACCCAGGAAGATCTCCCGATGAACTGCCTCACGTGGGTGCAGGCTTACGCGTTCTGCATCTGGGACGGGGGCTTCCTCCCCAGCGAGGCCGAGTGGAATTTCGCGGCCGCGGGCGGCAGCGACCAGCGCGTCTACCCGTGGTCCGAGTCGCTCGCCGCGCGGATGACCTCGGACGCTGGACCGATCGACGCCGGCGCGAGCTGCAATCGTGCCAACACGGAGGGCTGCGAGGCGGGAGTCTCGGCGGCGCAGACCGTCGGCGGACGCCCTCTCGGCGACTCGAAGTGGCTGCAGGCCGACATGGCGGGCAACGTCGCCGAGTGGACCCTCGACGTCTACGGGCTCTACGCGGCAACCTGCGTCGATTGCACCAACCTAGGAGCGCCCGCGATGGGACCGGACCCGATTCGCGTGCGGCGGGGTGGGGCCTTCGTCGGCCTCGGGCAAGACGTGCTCGCGTCGTATCGGGGCTACGACTCCCAGAGCGATGGCGACTACACGGGCGGCGTGCGGTGCGCGCGGAGCCCCTGAGACGGGTGGTGCGGCGTCACGCTCCTCCGCAGACAGACCCGTTGCAATCGTCGTTGCAGCAGACGACCCCTGCGTCCCCACCGCACGGGGTTCCGTCGGGTACGCAGGCGTTCGTGCCGCAGAAGCCGTTCGTGGGCTGAAGCCCGTCGCAGCAGTTGCCCACGCCCCCATCGTCGATGAGGTGAGCCCCTTCCGGAAGGCATCCGCACAGACCCTTCGTGCACGAGTCGGTGCAGCACGGCGTCGCCCCGACGGACTCGCTGCACGTGGAGCCGTGGGGCATACATAGCGGCGCGGGTGCGTGCGCCGCGTCGACCGCGTCGGTCGCGCCCTTGGGAGTCGCGTCGCTCGACGCGTCGGCGCTGACCTGGAGAGTTGCGCCAGAGTCGGTTCCCGCGCTCGAGCCGTTCGTGGTCGCTTCGCCCGCGTCCGAGCCGGCAGCCTTCCGAGTCCCGGCTTCGCCGCCCTTGGCGCTGCCCGGCCCCCCCACCGAATCCGACGGGCCCGCCGACGTCCCACCGCACGCCGCGAGCACGCAGCCGAGGGCGACGAGCGCGCCCCGGACCCCGAGCCGCGGCTGCGCGTGCGCACTTTTCTCACCAAAGCTCATCTGACCATGTTTCATCATCCACCTCCCAGGAGCAACCCGACGGGGCGTCTCGGCGAAGAACGACAGCCAATCCAAGCAGACTTGCATTCATGCGTATCGCGACATATATAGATCGCGTGCTCGACGTTTCCCCCTCCTCGACGCCCGCCGCTCCCCGCTGGGAGCTTTATCGGGTCCTGTCGGAGCCCATCCGCCTCCGCCTCCTCGCCCTCGCCGCGGACGAGGAGCTCGCGGTGGGCGAGCTCGCCGAGCTCCTCGGGGAGAGCCAGCCCAACATCTCGCGTCACGCGTCGGCGCTGAAGCAGGCCGGTCTCCTTGCGATGCGCAGGCAGGGTACGCGCACGCTCCTCCAGCTCCCCGACGCCGCCGCCAGAGATCCCGTCGTCGACGACGCCCTGCACAGCGGCCGTGCCCTCTGCGACGCCGACGGCAGCCGCGCCAGGGTCGCGCTCGTCGTTCGCGCGAGAGACGCCGCGGGGCGAGAGTTCTTCGCACGCCCCGCCGAGAGCTCGGTCGCGAGGCCGTCGGCCGAGCTCGGCGCGTACGTCCGGATGCTGTCGCCCCTTCTCCCCCGCACGGGCGTCGCGCTCGACGCCGGGACGGGCGATGGCGGCCTCCTCGACGTGCTCTGCCCCGCGTATGCGCGCGTCGTCGCCGTCGATCGCTCCGAAGCGCAGCTCGCTCGGGCGCGAGAGCGCGTGGCCCTCCGCGGCTTCGGCAACGTCACCTTCGCCCACGGTGAGCTCGAGGGTCCTGAGGTGCGCGCGGCGCTCCCCCGCGGTGAAGGCGCCGACGCGGTGTTCGCGGCGCGCCTCCTCCACCACGCGCCCAAGCCCGCGCAAGTCGTCCTCGCGCTCGCCGACCTCTGCCGCGTCGGCGGCTCGGTCGTCGTCCTCGACTACGCGCACCACGACGACGAGGCGATGCGCGAGCAGGCCGACCTCTGGCTCGGTTTCCGGCCGGCGGAGCTCAAGGGCTTCGCGCGCGCGGCGGGGCTCGTTGATGCGCGCGTCGAGACGGTGCCCGTCGTGCTGAACGGCAAGGGCCCCGACGCGCACCTCGGATGGCAGATCATGGTGGCAGAAAAGCGCGCGGCCACGAGGCACGAGAACCCTCGGCCTCCGACGCCCGTCGCCGGCAGAGACACGGGAACGACGCGAAGAAAGGCAATGAGTCATGGCTGACAATTTCAAGGTGAAGGACATCTCGCTCGCGGAGTGGGGACGGAAGGAAATCACGATCGCCGAGAGCGAGATGCCCGGCTTGATGGCGCTCCGCGCCGAGTACGGGAAACAGCAGCCGCTAAAGGGCGCGCGCATCGCGGGGTGCCTCCACATGACGGTGCAGACCGCAGTGCTCATCGAGACGCTCACCACGCTCGGGGCCGAGGTCACCTGGACCAGCTGCAACATCTACTCGACGCAGGACCACGCGGCGGCCGCGATCGCGGCGACAGGCGTGCCGGTGTTCGCGTGGAAGGGGGAGACCGAGGCGGAGTACGACGAGTGCATCGAGCGCCAGCTCACGGCGTTCAAGGGGGGCAAGGGCCCCAACATGATTCTCGACGACGGCGGCGACCTCACCGTCATCGTCCACAAGAAGCACCCGGAGCTTTTCGCCGGCGCCGACCCCATCCGCGGCCTCTCCGAGGAGACCACGACGGGCGTCCATCGGCTCTACGAGATGCACAAGCGCGGCGAGCTCAAGGTCCCTGCGCTCAACGTCAACGACTCCGTCACCAAGTCCAAGTTCGACAACCTCTACGGCTGCCGCGAGTCGCTCGGCGACGGGCTGAAGCGCGCGACGGGCGTCATGTTCGCGGGCAAGGTCGCGGTCGTGGCCGGCTATGGGGACGTCGGCAAGGGGTGCGCGCAGTCGCTCCGCGGGCTCGGCGCGCGCGTCATCATCACCGAGATCGATCCGATCATCGCCCTCCAGGCCGCCATGGAAGGTTACCAGGTCACCACGATGGAAAAGGCTGCCCCGGCGGGCGACATCTTCGTCACCGCGACGGGCTGCATGAACGTCATCCGCCAGGAGCACATGCGCGCGATGAAGGACCAGGCCATCCTCTGCAATATCGGCCACTTCGACTGCGAGATCGACGTCGCCTGGCTCGAGAAGAACCCCGAGATCAAGGAGATGAACATCAAACCCCAGGTCGACCAGTTCATCTTCCCGGGCGGCAAGCGCCTCACGCTTCTTGCACGCGGGCGGCTCGTGAACCTCGGGTGCGCGAACGGACACCCGTCGTTCGTGATGAGCTCCTCGTTCTCCAACCAGGTGCTCGCGCAGATAGCTCTCTTCACGGACCCGAAGAGCTTCACGCTCGGCGTCCACGTCCTCCCCAAGAAGCTCGACGAGAAGGTCGCAGCGCTCCACCTCGGAAAGCTCGGCGTCGAGCTCACCAAGCTCACGTCGGAGCAGGCGAGCTACCTCGGAGTCAGCGTCGACGGGCCCTTCAAGCCCGAGCACTACCGGTACTGACCGGGGCGCTCCCCCGATCGTGAACGGGGCGCTCGAGAGGCCAGGAGGGCGAGAGGCGCGGGGGTGCGTGGCGTTCATTCGTCACTCCGCCGTTGGGTCATCCTCGCGACCGACGAACAGGATCGTGTCGGTCGCGAGGTCGCCGATGAAGAAGAAGAGCGGGCGGTCCACGTTGACGGGGACGACCGTCGGCGGGCGGGCGTTGGGGAGGGGGGTCGCGTGGCGGAGCGCATGATGGGCCTCGCGGGAGCGGGCGAATTGGATCGCCTCACGCCATCGGTGCATCCCGAGTGCCACGCGCCGTTCAGGCGATAACGCGCCGAAACGCCTTAGCTCGCGCGGCGCGTACGCCCCGACTGGCACACTGTGCGCCACCCGGCCGAGGTGTCGCCGCCGGCGTCAGTGCGCGCTCGCCGGGACGTCCTTCCGCGCCGCCTGCACCAGCTCCTTGGCGTACCCGCGGATTTGCTCTTCGTCCGGCCCCTCGATCATCACGCGCAGCTTCGCCTCCGTCCCGCTCCAGCGGACGAGCACGCGCCCCTTCTTCCCGAGCGACCGCGTCACCTTCGCCGTCGCCGTCGCCAGCTTCGGCATCTCCGACAGCGGACGCCGCGCCGCGAGGGTCACGTTCTCGAGCACCTGCGGGACCCGCTCCATCGCGCGCCGCGCGAGCTCGCTGAGCGGCAGCCCCGTCCGCACCATGATGGCCAAGACCTGCAGCGCGGCCACGATGCCGTCGCCGGTCGACGCGTGGTCGAGGAACACGAGATGCCCCGACTGCTCGCCGCCCAGGTTGTAGCCGCCGCTCCGCATCGCCTCGACGACGTAGCGATCACCGACCGCGGTGCGGAGGAGCGTCCCACCGAGCGAGTCCATCGCGCGCTCGAGTCCGAGGTTGCTCATCACGGTGGCGACGAGCGTCTTGCGCTCGAGCGTGCCGTCCTTGACCATCTTGGCCGCGCACATCGCCATGAGCACGTCCCCGTCGACGATCTGCCCCTTCTCGTCGACGACGATCACGCGATCGGCGTCGCCGTCGAGGGCGATCCCCATCTCTGCCCGGTGCTGGAGGACCTCGCCCGACACGTGCGAGGGGTGGAGCGCGCCGCAGCCGGCGTTGATGTTGAGCCCGTTGGGCTTGATGCCGACGCACGAGACGCTCGCGCCGAGCTCGGTGAAGACGAGCGGAGCCACCCGGTAGGCCGCGCCGTGGGCGGCGTCGATGACGATGCGGATCCCGTCGAGCGAGAGCTCGCGAGGGAAGGTCGTCTTGGCGAACACGACGTAGCGCCCGCGCGCGTCGACGAGGCGCTTGGCCTTGCCGATGCCGGGTCCGGTCGGCAGGCGTCCGAGGCGCGACGGATCGCGCATGAGCAGCTCCATCTCGGCCTCGGCCTCGTCGGGAAGCTTGTAGCCGTCGCCTCCGAAGATCTTGATGCCGTTGTCCTCGAACGGGTTGTGGCTCGCGCTGATGACGATGCCCGCATCCGCGCGCATGCTCACCGTGAGGTGCGCGATGGCGGGCGTGGGGAGCGGGCCGCTCAGGAAGACCTGACCGCCCATCGAGCAGACGCCCGACGCGATGGCGGTCTCGAGCATGTAGCCCGACAGGCGCGTGTCCTTGCCGATGAGGATGCGCGGCGTGTGCGACTTGCCGCGGCCGGCGACGAACGTGACGGCACGCCCGAGCTGAAGGGCGAGCTCGGGGGTCATCGGGGCTTCGTTGGCGACACCGCGGATGCCGTCGGTGCCGAAGAGGTGGCGGACGTGCTCGGACATGCTCAGTCTCTGAAATTGATGAACTGCAGCTCGATGTCTAGGTCGATCGTGCGGACCAGCTGGATGGCGGCCTGCAGATCGTCACGGTTCTTCCCCGTCACACGCACCTGACCGTCCTGGATGGCGGCCTGCACCTTGAGCTTCTCGTCCTTGATGCGCTGCACGATCTTCTTCGCGGGCTCGGCGAGGATCCCCTCCTTCACCTTGATGAGGGTCTTCGATCCGCCCTTACCGGTCGCCTCGGGCTTCTGAGGGTCTAGGTGCTTGAGGCTCACCTTTCGTTTGATGAGCTTCTCGTGGAGCACCTGCGTCGCCGCCTTCACGCGCTCCTCGCTCGCCGACCGGACCGTGATGCCGTCCGGCGTCCGCTCGATGACGGTGTCGGTGTCCTTGAAGTCGAAGCGCTGGCCGATCTCCTTGCTGGCCTGGTTCAGCGCGTTGTCGACCTCGTTCCACTGCACCTTCGAGACGATGTCGAAGCTCGGCATGTCGGTCCTCCACCCACAAGGTTAGCACTGTCCCTGCGACTCGAAGGCGCCCCTGTCACGGTCGACCGCCACGTCCCCGTCCGAAGCGGCCACGGCCCGCTCCCCCGAGCCCCGCCCCTTGCGCCCCGGCCCCTCCTGGCGCGACCGTGGCGCATGCTCCGCCCCCGTCGCGCGCACCGCTCGCTCCTGGCTCACGTCCTCGCGGTCCTCCTCCTCTTCGCGCTCTTCGTCGCTCGCGCCGCGCACGCACAGCCGGCGCTCGACCCGAAGGATGTCCCGGATCCGCTGAAGCCGTGGACCTCGTGGGTGATGGACGGCGTCGACCGCTGCCCCGTGTTCTACGACCACGCCGACCAGTCCCGTTGCGCCTGGCCGGCGCGGCTCGAGCTCGTCCTCGGGGACAAGGGGGGCACGTTCACGCAGAGGTGGCACCTCGACGCGGCCGCGAACGTCCCGCTGCCTGGCGACGCGAAGCGATGGCCGAGCGCGGTGGAGGTCGACGGCAAGGCCGCGCATGTCTTCACGGCGGGGGGAGAGCCGCGGGTGTCGCTCGCGGCGGGGGAGCACACGTTGCGCGGGACGTTCACGTGGGACTCTCTGCCCGACTCGCTCGCGGTGCCGAGGGAGACCGGGCTCCTGACGCTCATGCTGCGAGGCGCGAAGGTGGCGACGCCCAACCGCGACGCGCAAGGGACGGTGTGGCTCCAGAAGGCGGCGACTGGCGAGGAGGGGGACGCGCTCGGGGTCGTGGTGCACAGGAAGATCTCGGACGACATCCCGCTGCGGCTCGTCACGCGCATCGAGCTCCACGTCTCGGGCAAGAGCCGCGAGGAGCTCCTCGGCAAGGCGCTCCCGCCGGGCTTCATCCCGTTCTCCCTCGACACCCCGCTCCCCGCGCGCGTCGAGCCCGACTCGCGCGTGCGCGTGCAGGTGCGCCCCGGGGTCTTCACCCTCGAGCTCACGGCGCGCGCGGAGGGGCTGGTGACGTCGCTCACGCGTCCGGCTCCGGAGGGGCCGTGGAAGGACGGCGACGAGGTCTGGGTCTTCGAGGCGAAGAACGACTACCGCGTGGTCAGCCTCGATGGGATCGGGTCGATCGATCCGCAGCAGACGACGCTCCCGGAGGCGTGGAAGCGCCTCCCCGCGTACCCGATGGCGGTCGGTGCGACGCTCCGCTTCGTGCAGACGCGGCGCGGCGACGAAGACCCGCCCCCCGACCAGCTCACCCTGTCGCGCTCCCTCTGGCTCGACTTCGACGGCGCGGGCTACACCGCGCAGGACGTCATCACGGGCACCTTGAACCGCGAGTCACGCCTCACGATGGCGGCGCCGACGGTGCTCGGGCGCGTCGCGATGAACGGGCGCGACCAGTTCATCACGCGCGCGGCAGGGGAGACGAGCACGGGGGTCGAGGTCCGGCAGGGGGACCTCTCGGTCACCTCCGACAGCCGCGTGGTCGGCGACCCGACGGACATCCCCGCGGTCGGCTGGGCGCACGACTTCCACCAGGTGACCGGCTCGCTGCACCTGCCGCCCGGTTGGACGCTGCTCTACGCAACGGGCGTCGACGACGTGCCCGGGACATGGGTGAGACACTGGTCGCTGCTCGAGATCTTCCTCGCGCTGATGATCGGCATCGTCATCGGGCGGCTCTACGGCGTCGTCTGGGGCGGCGTGGCGCTGGCGATGCTCGCGGTGACGCTCCCGGAGGTCGACGCGCCGAAGTGGTGCTGGATCCCGCTGCTCGCGACCGAGGCGCTCGTGCGCATCCTGGGGAAGGCCGACGCGCCGCGCGTGAAGAAGGTCTTCGAGTGGGTGCGCGTGGGGGCGTTCCTGCTCGTCGCGATCCTCACCTTGCCGTTCGTCGTGCAAGAGGTGAGGCAGGGGCTCCACCCGGCGCTCGTGCACCCCGATCTCGTCATCGGCGCGGGGGGGGAGTCGCGGGGCGACATCGAGAGCGACCTCGGCGGACTGGCCAAGGAGATGCTGCCCGCTGCGCCGGCCGGGGCTGCCCAGGCTGCGGCGAGCGCGGCCCCTTCGCCTCCACAAGGCCAGGCGATGGACGGCAAGCTCATCGACCAGCTGAAGGCCGCGCCGAAGAAGGATGGGGGGCGGCAGGCGCGGGGCTCGCTCGCTTATCCGAGCCCGACCGCGAGCTCGATCGAGCTGTGGCAGTCGAACCAGTCCGTCTACGACCCCGCGGCGATCGTGCAGACCGGGCCGGGCCTGCCTCGATGGCGGTGGACGACGCTCGACCTGAAATGGAGCGGCCCCGTCGCGTCCGCGCAGCGGCTCCACCTCTACCTCGTGACCCCGGCGGCGAACCTCGCGCTCGCGTTTCTCCGCGCGGCGCTCCTCATCCTCGTCGTCTTCCGCGTCTTCCCGTACGGAGCGCGCGTCCTGCCTCGGCTCTTCGGACCGCCGTCGACCGCGGCCGCCGTCGTGTCGTTCGCGGCGCTCTCGCTCCTGGCTCCCGCGCTTGCGCGGGCCGACATGCCCGACAAGGCGGCGCTGGATGACCTCAAGGCCCGCCTCCTCCGGCCCCCGCCGTGCAGCCCGGCGTGCGCGTCGGTCTCGCGAATGTCGGTGGAGCTCTCGGGGAACGTGCTCCGCCTCCGCCTCGAGGTCGACGTGGCGGCGACGAGCGCGATCCCGCTGCCTGGCAAGGGGGCGCAGTGGAACCCGGCGGACGTGCTCGTCGACGGGCGCTCGGCGAGCGCGCTCGCACGGATCGACGACGTCTTGTGGCTCTCGCTCGACGCCGGCCGGCACGAGATCGTCCTCCAAGGGGCGATGCCGGAGCGCGCCTCGATCGACCTCTCGCTTCCGCTCAAGCCGCACCACGTCGAGGTCGCCGCCTCGGGGTGGACGGCGTCGGGCGTCCACGAGGACGGGCTCGCCGACGACGACCTGGAGTTCACGAGGCTCGAGACGGCGAGCGGGCACGCCGGCGCCGTGCTCCAACCCGGAACGTTGCCGCCGTTCGTGATGGTCGAGCGGACGCTCCACATGGGGCTCGACTGGGAGATGGATACCCAGGTGAAGCGCGTGACGCCGCTCGGCTCGGCCGTCGTGCTCGAGATCCCACTCCTCGCCGGCGAGCAGGTCACGACCGCCGACATCCGCGTCGTCTCCGGGAAGGCGCAGGTGTTCCTCGGGCCCGACGCCCGCGACATTGGCTGGCACTCGGTGCTCGCGCAGAAGTCCCCCATCCGCCTCGCGGCGCCGACCGGGGTGCCGTGGGCCGAGGTGTGGCGCCTGGACGTGGGGCCGATCTGGCACGCGAAGCTCTCGGGGATCCCGCTCGTCCACTCCGTGTTCTCCGCGACCGCGAAGCTCCCCGAGTGGCGCCCGTGGCCGGGCGAGAAGGCCGAGGTTCTGCTCACCCGCCCCGACGGCGTGCCGGGTCAGACGCTCACGATCGACGAGAGCACGACGGCGCTCCAGCCGGGTCTGCGGGCGACGGACGTGACGGTGAGCTTGAGCGTGCGCTCGAGCCGCGGCGGGGACCACACGCTGACGCTCCCCGAGGGGGCGGAGCTCGAGTCGCTGTCGATCAACGGCGCCGCGCAGCCGATCCGGCAGGACGGCCGCAAGGTCACGGTCCCGGTCGTCCCCGGGGCCGAGAGCCTCGCGCTCACCTTCCGCGAGCCGACCGGCATCCGGACCCTCTTCACGAGCCCGGCGATCGACCTCGGCGCCCCGAGCGTCAACGCGACGCTCACGCTCACCATGCCCGGCGGTCGGTGGCTGCTCTTCACCTCCGGCCCGCGAGTCGGTCCCGCCATCCTCTTCTGGAGCCTGCTCGTCGTCCTCTTCGTCGTCGCGGTTGGGCTCGGGCAGAACCGCTGGACCCCGCTGCGCGCGTGGCACTGGATGCTGCTCTTCGTGGGCCTCTCGCAGGTCGACGTCCTGGCGGGTGGGTTCTTCGTCGGGTGGCTGCTCGCGCTCGGCTACCGCGGGAGAGAGCCCGCGCCGGGCTCGGCCGGCGCACCGTCTGACACCGAGAGCGACGGGCTGTCGTGGCAGTGGTTCAACTTGCGCCAGGTGGTTCTCGTCGCGTGGACCGCGGCGGCGCTCGTCATCCTCGCGGTGTCGCTCCACCAGGGGCTTCTCGGGACGCCCGAGATGCAGGTGAGCGGCAACGGGTCGAGCAGTTCCGTGCTGCGCTGGTTCAGCGATCGGAGCGGTCCGGCGCTCGCGCCCGTGTCGATCGTGTCCGTGCCGCTGCTCGTCTACCGCGCCGCGATGCTCGCGTGGGCGCTCTGGATCGTGCTCTCGCTGCTGTCGTGGCTCAGGTGGGGGTGGGCGAGCTTCGTCCGTGGTGGAGGTTGGAAGAAGGGGCCCCCGCGGCCGCCTCGCCCGCCTCGCAACTACGGCTACCCGCCCATGGCTCCGACGCCGGCCGCGCCTTCGCCCGAGCCGCCCGCTCCGCCCACCCCCGAGGGCACGACCGAGTAAGCTCCCGCGCGTGATCTCGCTCGAGGAGGCGCTCCAGGCTCTCTACGCGCGCGTGCCGCTCGGTATGCGCCTCGGGCTCGACGCGATGCAGGACGCCTGCGCGCGAGCCGGGCACCCGGAGCGCGCATTCGAGGCGGTGCACGTGGCCGGCACCAACGGGAAGGGCTCGGTGTCGGCGATGGTCGAGGCCATCGCGCGGGCGTCGGGGAGGCGGACGGGGCTCTACACCTCGCCGCACCTGACGCGGTTCGCCGAGCGCATCCGCATCGATGGCGAGCCCCTCGACGACGCTCTCCTCCGGCCCCTCCTGGGCGACGCACTTGTGCGTGGGGCCGAGCTCAGCTTCTTCGAGACCGCGACGCTCGCCGCGTTCATGGCGTTCCGCGAGGCCAAGGTCGATCTCGCGGTCATCGAGGTTGGTCTCGGCGGGAGGCTCGACGCGACCAACGTCATCCCCACGCCCCGGGCTGCGGCGATCACGCGCATCGCGTTCGATCACACCGACCGCCTCGGCGCGACGCTCATCGAGATCGCGCGCGAGAAGGCCGGGATCGCGAAGCCAGGGCTCGACGTGGTCGTCGGTCCGGTGTCGCCCGAGGTGCGGGCGGCGATCGACGCAGTGGCGCACGCCCGAGGGGCGACGACGTCCTCGTCGGCGGACGACGACGAAGCTGTGGGCGTGGCAAGAGACGCCCGGATCGCGCTGGCCGGCGAGCACCAACGGGCGAACGCCGCCATCGCGTCGGTGCTCGGTCGTCGCGTGGGGGCCGAGCGGGCCGCGATCGCGGAAGGGTTGGAGACGGTGCGATGGCCTGGCCGGCTCGAGATCGTGACGACGGACGCGGGAGAAGTGCTCCTGGACGCCGCCCACAACCCGGACGGGATCGACGCGCTCGTGCGTCACCTCGAGCGGCTCTGCCTGCCGCGCGACCGGGTCGCGCTCGTCTTTGGGGTCCTCGCCGACAAGGCCTGGACGGAGATGCTCGATGGCCTCGCGCCCGCCGTGAGCCTCCGCTTCTACCTCGCGCCGAAGGGGCGCGCGGCGGTGGCGCCCGAGGCGCTCGCGGCGAGACACGCGGGGGAGGTCACCGCGGACGCCGCCGAAGCCGTGGCGCGCGCGCGCGCAAGGGTGGGGCCTCGCGGGCTCGTCGTGGTGACGGGGTCGATCCTGCTCGTTGGCGAAGCGCGTGCGGTCCTCCTCGACCTGCCACGCGACCCGCCGGTGGCGCTATGACTCTGCGCACGTTCACCCCTCGTCGACACTCGCTGCGGGACGCCCCGGACCTCGTGTAATGCTCTGCCGCGATGGAGTCCGGACTCGCCAGGCGCCCCGCCCTCCGCCGCGTCGCCGCCGCCGTCGTCGCGGTCGCCACGGCGTCCGGCACCCGCGCCGCGCTCGCGCAGGGGAACCCCTACGGCGCGCCCATCGGCGGGCGCTCCGCGCTCATGGGCAACACGGGCGTCGCCCTCGGCATCGACGGTGCGGCTCCGTTCCTGAACCCGGCGACCATCGTCCGCCTCGACGACCACCGGTTCGCCTTCTCGGTCAACTTCTTCAACTTCACCCTCTCGCAGCTATCGGGCTTCCACCAGCCGGGTCCGGTCGACGCGGCGCAGTTCGGCAACGTCGCGCTCAGCGGGACGGGGCTCACGTCGAGCGCCTTCAACGTGCTCCCGTCGACGCTGTGCCTCTTCTTCACGCTCGCCGACGGCTCGCCCGATCCGAACGCGGCCGTGACGAACCTGAGCTCGTGGCGGCAGAAGCTGGCCATCTGCCTCGGGACAACGGAGTCGCAGTCGGTCGGGTTCTCGGCGCTCCCGTTCTCGGGGACGACCTCGATCGGCCCGACCATCCAGTCGCAATCGCTCGTCGCCACATGGAGCCGGCTGAACCTCGGCCCGAGCTACAGCGTCGCGGTGTCGCGCCGGCTCGCGTTCGGCATCTCGCTGCACGGCGTCCTCTCGAGCGAGTCGTACATCCTCGACAGCAGCGCGATCACGGCCGCGGCCACGAACGGCGCGGTGCAGTCCTCGCTCGGCATCGCGGGGGGCGCGAGCTCGTTCGACATCTCGGCCATCGTCGGCGCCATCTACAGCGCGGCCCCGTACACGTTCGGTCTCAGCTTCACGGCCCCTGCGATCCACGCGCTCGGCGGGTACACCGGGACGATGCACGACGCGTACGGGTCCGGAGCGACGGCAAACGCGACGATCGCGAACGCGACGGGCAGCTTCACGGCTGGACCTCCCATCCGCGTGGCGCTCGGCGCGGGCGTCGAGTGGCCGAGGTTGTCCCTCGAGCTGAACGAGTCGCTCTACATCCCGTCCCCCTCGGGGTTCGCGGCGGCGGTGACCGGCACCACCACGACCCTCGCGGGGACGGCGCTCATGACGGTGCCGCTCGCGGCGACGTACAGCGTCCCGGAGCATCCGGTGCTCAACACCGCGGCCGGCGCCGAGTACTTCGTCAAGAAGGACTTCAGCCTCGTGGGTGGGGCCTCATTCAATCTGTCGGCGCTCCCGCCGCTCGCGGCCACGCTGAGCCCCGGTAACCTGATCCAAGAGCGTCAGAACACGGTCACGGCGTCTGCGGGCGTCGGGACGTACGGCCGCGGCGGGACGCTCCTCCTCGGCTTCCAGCTTGGGTACGGCTGGGGCGAATCGCTGGCGCCGAATCCCTACGTGACGCCCAACGACCTCTCGGTCATCGATACGCACACCTACAGCGTGATGCTTATCCTTGCCGGGTCGACCAGTCTGAAGAACCTCGGGCACGCGGTCGTTCGCATCCAGAACGTCATCAGCGGCGACGAACCGACGAAGGAGACGCCGCCGAACAAGGAGCCGCCGCCGCGGTCCGCCCCCGCGACAAAGCCAGCCTCGCCGCCTTCGACGCCGGCGCACGCCCCGGTCTCGGCGCCCCCGACCCCGCCGACCTTCCCCACCACCCCGGCGACCACGCCGGTCCCCGCGCCCGCCCACTGACGCGCGAGCGCCCTCCGCGTCTTCTGGCCCCGCTCCCGCCCGCCGTCGGCTACCGTCGCCACCCCGAGCATGCTGAGCCAGGCCGACCTGAAACGCGTGCGCGCCCTCCACGAGAAGAAGCACCGCGCAACGACGCGCCGCTTCCTCGTGCAGGGGCGGAAGGTCGTCCGCGAGCTCCTCGATTCGTCCTGGCGGACGGAGATGATCCTCGCGACGGAGGAGGCCGCGGAGGTCGTCGGTGCGGCCGCCGTGCGGCGCGGGGTTCCGGTGCACATCGTGCCCGCCCACGAGCTCGAACGTGCGGGGACGCTCGAGACCGGCAACGAGCTGGTCGCCGTGGTCGTGATGCCCGAGCAGGCGAAGTTCCGCGCGCCCGGGGCAGGGGAGCTCGCGCTCGCGCTCGAGGGGGTGCGCGACCCGAGGAACCTGGGCGGAATTCTCCGCATCGCCGACTGGTTCGGTGTGCGCCAGGTCCTGTGCAGTCAGGACTGCATCGAAGTCTGGAACCCGAAGTGCGTCCAGTCGACGATGGGGTCGCTCCTCCGCGTGGAGGTGCGCTACGCGCGCCTCGTCGACGAGCTGCCGATGTGCGGCGCGGCCGGAGCGACGGTCTACTTCGCGGACACGGGGGGGGTGCCGGTGTTCGACGTCGCGTTGACGCGCCCCGCCGTGCTCGTGCTGGGGAGCGAGTCGCACGGCCTGTCGCTGGGGGTGCGCGCGGTGATGGAGGCCACGGTCATCGCCGTGCCGCGCGTGGGCAAGGCCGAGTCGCTCAACGTGGCCATGGCCGCGTCCGCCCTCTGCGCGGAGTTCACGCGCCAGGCTCGCTGACGGGTCACGCCGGCGGCGCGCCCGCGGCGGCGCGCTCCACGCATCGCATCCCGTCGATCGCGGCCGAGACGATCCCCCCCGCGTACCCCGCGCCCTCGCCGCACGGGAAGAGGCCGCGGACGGCGACGTGCTCGAGGGTCGCGACGTCGCGCGGGACGCGCACGGGGGAGGACGTGCGCGACTCGACCGCGACGACGACCGCGTCGTTCGTCAGGTAACCCTTCATGCTTCGGCCGAACGCGCGCAGCCCGCGCTGGAGCCGCTGCGCGATCTCCGGGGGGAGCAGCTCGTCGACGCGGTGGCTCGTGACGCCCGGCGGGTAGCTGCAGGCGGGGAGCGTCGTGGAGAAGCGCCCCTCGATGAAGTCGATCATCCGCTGCGCAGGCGCGACCTGGGTCTTGCCCCCCGCGACCCACGCGGCGTGCTCGATCGCGCGCTGGTAGCGCATCCCGGAGAGCGGCCCGCCCTCGGTGCCGGCCGCCCGCACCTCGACGACGATGCCGCTGTTGGCGAACGGGTTGTTTCGCTTGCTGGGGCTCCAGCCGTTGGTCACGATCTCATCCTGGGCGGTCGCGCACGGCGCGATGATCCCGCCGGGGCACATGCAAAACGCGTAGACGCCGCGGCCGTCGACCTGCTGGACCGCGCTGTAGCTCGCGGGCGGGAGGTGCGGGTCGCGAGGCGCGGCGTGGTAGCGAATCCCGTCGATGACGGACTGCGGGTGCTCGATGCGGATGCCGAGGGCGAAGTCCTTCCGCTCGATCGCCAGCCCGCGTCGGTGGAGCAGCTCGAAGACGTCACGCGCGGAGTGGCCGGTGGCGAGGATGACGCGCGCGCCCGGCAGCTCCTCGCCGCTCGCGAGCACGACCCCCCGCACCGCGCCGTCCGAGAGGACGAGGTCGGTCACACGCGCGCCCATGCGGACCTCGCCGCCGCTGGCCTCGATCGCCTGGCGGATGCTCGCGATGACCCGAGGGAGCTTGTTCGTGCCTACGTGCGGGTGCGCGTCCACGAGGATGTCCGGGCTGGCGCCATACGCGACGAGAGTCCGGAGGACCGCCCCAACGTCGCCGCGCTTGACGCTCCTCGTGTAGAGCTTGCCGTCGCTGTACGCCCCAGCGCCCCCTTCGCCGAAGCAGTAGTTGCTGTCGGGGTCGACGACGTGTCGCTGGGCGATGGCGGCCACGTCGTGACGTCGCGCGCGGACGTCCTTTCCGCGCTCGAGGACGATCGGGCGTACGCCGAGCTCGATCGCGCGGAGGGCGGCGAAGAGCCCGGCCGGTCCGGCGCCCACGATGAGGATCGTCGGGGCGCGGCTCACGTCGGGCAGGGTCGGCGGAGCGATCGCGACGGGGCCCAGTGGCTCGTCCCGGCTGACCTCGACGCGGAGCTGGATGCGGACCTGTCTCGCGCGCGCGTCGATCGAGCGCTTGTGGATGCGGAGGCCGGCGGACGCTCCGCGCGACCACCCCGCGGCGGTCTCGGCGGCCTCGCGGACCAGGGCCGGGTCGGCCGCCGCGGCGGGCGACATCACGAGGTCGACGACTCTGTTCATGAGCCGGCGCTCAGGACGTGGGGAACCCACCCGCGTGCGGCGGCAAGAGGTGAGCGATCAGCCGCGCAATCTCCTTCTTCATCTCGAGCCGGCTCACGATGCGGTCGATCATGCCGTGGGCGAGCAAGAATTCGCTCCGCTGAAAGCCCTCCGGGAGGGTCTGGCGGATCGTCTGCTCGATGACGCGGGCGCCGGCGAAGCCGATGAGGGCCTTGGGCTCCGCGATGTTGACGTCTCCCAGCAGGGCGAAGCTCGCCGCGACCCCTCCGGTCGTGGGATTCAGGAGGACGCTGATGAACGGGAGGCCGGCGTCACGGGCCCGCTCGAGCGCGGCGACGGTCTTGGCCATCTGCATGAGGCTCAGGATGCCCTCCTGCATGCGCGCGCCGCCCGACGCCTGGAGCAGGACGATGGGGAGGCGCTCCTCCGTCGCGCGCTCGAAGAGGCGGGTGATCTTCTCCCCGACGACCGAGCCCATGGAGCCCCCCATGAACGCGAACAGGAACGCGCCGTAGGCGATCTGCCTTCCCTCCATCCGCGCGCGCCCGATCTCGACGGCCTCGGTCGCCTTCGCGCTCTTCTGGGCGGTCGCGATGCGCTCCGTGTAGGGCTTCCCGTCCGTGAAGTGGAGCGGATCGGACGGCGCGAGGTGGGCGTCCCACTCGTCGAGGTGCGCGTCGTCGAGCAGCAGCTCGCGCCAGCGCGGCGCGGCGAGCTTGTGGTGCTGCGAGCAGTGAGAGCAAACCTCGAAGTCGGCGTGGAGCCGCTCGGTCGGGATCGTCTCGCCGCAGCCGTCGCAGCGCCGGAAGACCCCTTTGCCGAGCGAACGCTTCTCCGTCGCGTCGAGGTCCGGGGTCTTCTTGGCCGGCCAGGTCATGCGCTCGGCGCGGCCAGCATGGGCGACAGATCGCTCGCCACCTTCAGCGTCGGCCCCGTCCGCTCCTGCACGTCGCGCGCGCTCACGCCCGGCGCGACCTCGCGGAGAAGGAGCCCGTCGGGCGTCACGTCGATCGTCGCCAGATCGGTGATGATGCGGTGGACCACCTTCCGCCCGGTAAGCGGGAGGTCGCACTCCCTCAGAATCTTCGGCTCGCCCGACTTCGAAGCGTGGTCCATGATGACCACGACCCGCTTGGCCGCGGCGACCAGATCCATCGCCCCGCCCATCCCCTTCACCATCTTTCCGGGGATCATCCAGTTGGCGAGGTCTCCTGCCTCGCTGACCTGCATCGCGCCAAGGATGGCCAGGTCGATGTGGCCGCCCCGGATCTGCTCGAAGCTTGCCGCGCTCGAGAAGATCGCCGACCCCTTGAGCATGGTCACGGTCTCCTTCCCGGCGTTGATGAGGTCGGCGTCCTCCTTCCCCGCCTCGGGGTAGGGGCCGATGCCGAGGAGCCCGTTCTCGCTCTGGAGCACGACCTCCACACCGGGGGGGATGTAGTTGGCGACCAGCGTCGGCATCCCGATGCCGAGGTTGACGTAGTAACCGTCGCGGAGCTCCTTGGCCGCGCGTTGCGCGATTTGCTCCCGCGAAAGCCCCTTCAGCTCGGAGACCATGGTCCCGTCACTACCTCAGCGCGTGGGGATCGACAACGTCTTCTCAAGGTCCGCCCCCAACCGCCGATCACTGGGTCGAGCCCTTCAGGAGGCTCCGAGGAGCCAGCGATGTTCGATCCCGCCGACTTGGCGTCTACTCCCGCCCGCGCGGACCTCAAGGTCGGCGACATCGTCGCGGGCCGCTACGAGCTCCGGCGCGACCTCGGCCAGGGCGGGGCCGGGCGCGTCTTCGAGGCCGTGCACAGGTTCACGGGGCGAAGCGTCGCGTTGAAGTTCATCGCCCCCGACGTGCCGGCGAGCATGCGGAAGGAGCTCGCCACCCGGCTCGCGCGGGAGGCACGGGCGCTCGCCTCGGTGCGCCACCCGGGGGTCGTCGACGTGCTCGACGCCGGGTTCATGCCGGACGGCACCCCGTTCCTCGTGATGGACATGCTCGATGGACGGACGCTCGAAGGGTTGATCGCCGCGCGCGGTCGGCTCTCGGTCGAGGACACCGTCGCGCTCGCCGTCCAGCTGACGCGGGCGCTCGGAGCTGCGCACGCGGCGGGGATCGTGCACCGCGACGTCAAGCCGTCGAACGTCCTGATTGTGCTCGACCACGCGCGGCAGGAGGTCATCAAGGTCGTCGACTTCGGCATCGCGCGGATCGCGGCGCCGGTCGAGGAGAAGCTGACGGGGATCGGCGCGCTGATCGGGACGCCCGCGTACATGGCCCCGGAGCAGCTGCTCGCCCTCGCCGACGTCGACGCGCGCTGCGACGTGTACGCGCTCGGCGTCGCGATGTTCGAGTGCCTGACGGGGCGGATGCCGTACGAGGGGAGCTACCAGCAGGTCCTGCTCCAGGCGTGCTCGACCGACCCTGTGCCGCCCGTCGAGGTCGAAGGGGTGGAAGTCCCCGGCGCCGTCGTCGACCTCGTGCGTCGCGCGATGGCGAAGGACCGCGCCCAGAGATTCGCCACGATGGCTGAGCTCCGGAGCGCGCTCCTCCGGAGCCTGCCCGAAGCGCGGCTGCGTAGGCAGACGTACTTCTTCGGGCCGCCGCCTGCTGCCGGATCGATCCCGCCAGTCGCCCCCGACCAGCGCCGGAAGCTCGTCCGTGCCCCGTACGTGACGCCGGTGCGGCTCGTGATGGGCGACGTGACCATCGACGGGCGGACGGAGGACATCTCGACGGGGGGGCTCCTGGTCGTCTGCCGGCAGATCTGCCCGACCGACAAGCGCGGCTCGATTCGCTTCGCCCTCCCCATCGAAGGGAAGGTGGCCTCGATCGACGTCCACGTCCGCTGGGTGCGCGCCGCGCGGGCAAACGATCCCGAGGGGCCGCGCGCGCTGGGCGTCGAGTTCATCGACCCTCCCGCGGAGATGACGGCGTCGATCGCGCGCTACGTGGGCTTCATGACGGTCCCGGAGTGAGGGGGAGCGCCCTGGAGTTCGCGGTCGGCGTCGGGGTCGGGGTCGCGCTCGCGGCGCGTGCTCGGCACGGGCGGAGCTAAGCGACCTTTCGCACCGTCCGCCGCTCGATGCGCTTCTCGTATCTCTCGCCGACGACCACCCGATGCACGAAGATCCCCGGCGTGTGGACGGTGTCCGGGTCGATCTGACCGACCTCGACGATTTCCTCGACCTCGGCGATCGTGACCTTCGCCGCGGTCGCGCACATCGGGTTGAAGTTCATCGCTGTGTGCCGGTAGACGAGGTTCCCGAAGCGGTCGGCCTTCCACGCCTTCACGATGGCGAAGTCACCGCGGATCGCGGGCTCGAGGACGTGCGGCTTGCCGTCGAACTCACGCACCTCCTTCTTCGCCGACAGCTTCACGACCTTGCCGTCCGGACCGTAACGAAGCGGCAGGCCCCCGTCGCTCACGGCCGTCCCGGCCCCGGTGGGGGTGAAGAACGCGGGGATTCCAGCGCCGCCCGCGCGGAGCCTCTCGGCCAAAGTCCCCTGCGGGACGAGCTCGACCTCGAGCTCGCCCGAGAGGTACTGCCGCTCGAACTCCTTGTTCTCGCCGACGTAGCTCGAGACCATTTTCACGATCTGGCGGTTCTTGAGGAGGACGCCCAGCCCGAAGTCGTCCACGCCGCAGTTGTTCGACACGACGGTGAGCCCCGTCGGCCCGAGCTCGCGGATCGCGCGAATGCAGTTCTCGGGGATGCCGCAGAGGCCGAAGCCCCCCGCGAGTAGCGTGGCGCCCGACGGGATGTCGCGGCACGCGTCGAGGGTGGATGCGAAGACTTTGTTCATGGCCCGCGCACCGTAGAACGGGGGAGGAGCCAAGAGAAGAGGGAGCGGCGCGCGGAGATCGACTAACGTGCGCTGTGTGGCGCGGGCCGTCGTCAGCCGCTGGGCGCTCCCCATCCTGCTTGGTTTCGCGACCCTCGCAGGGCGCGCCGGAGCACAGGCGCCCCCTCTAGGCACGCACCCGACCCGGCGGCCGACGCTCCGTACGTGGGGCGGCGAGGAGGGGATGCACGAGGTCGGCGTTCCGCCGCCTCCGAGCCCTCCACCGGCGACGCCGCCTCCTCCGCCCCCGGCGACGATCGGCGTGCCGCTCGGCGCCGCTCCAGGGGCCGTCTCCCCGACGCCACCGGCCGTTCCAGAGGACGTCCCTTCGCCGGCGCGGTTGGACGAGCATCCGCCCGCCGAAGTGCACGAGCCCATCGTCCGGGCGCCCGGGCGTATCGGTCTTCGCTACGTACTCGAAGGGATCGAGGTGCGCGGGAACACGACGACGCTCTCCCGCGTCGTCCTCCGCTACGTCCCATTCCGCGTGGGCGACCCGCTCGACGTCGACGACCCCGAGCTCGTGCTCACCCGGTTCCGCCTGCTCGGCACCGGGTTCTTCCGGGACGCGCAGCTCACGCTCCGCCGCGGCTCTCAGCGTGGCAACGCGATCCTCGTCGTCACCGTGCGCGAGCGCAACACCATCATCATCAACGACCTCTGGCTCGGCCTTTCGACCGACGCGAACCCGAACAACGGCGCGACGCGCCCGCTGACGGCGTACGGCGGCATCGACGTTTCGGACACGAACCTCGGCGGGACCGGCATCACGCTCGGCGGAGCCGTTGCAGTTGCCCAGGACCAGATCGCGCTCCGGACGAGGTTTACGGACCCGCAGTTCTTCAAGACCGAGTGGACGGTAGCGGGAGAGCTTCTCTACAACACCGCGAAGGACTTCTTCGGCAACGGGCAGGTCCAGGTGCTCGAGCCGAACACCCTGAAAGCCCAGGCCGAGGACTACGCGGTCGTGGCGTACCAGAGGCTCGGAGGAAGCCTCGGCGCCGGGCACGATCTCGGCATCTCCACGCGCATCTACTTCGACTACCGCCTCGAGCACATCGATTCGACACTTCCGCAGGCGGCGAGCGATCGCGTCAACGGGGTCACGACCCCGATCGACTTCTCGCTCATCCGCGACGACTCCATCCTCTCGACCCTGCGCGCCTCTCTCGTCTACGACACCCGCGACGAGCCCTTCCTGCCGACGCGCGGCGACCGCGTGGCGCTCGTCGGCGAGGTATCGCTGAGCCCGCTCGGGAGCGATTACCCGTACGCGAAGTTCCAGGGCCACGCGTCGCACTGGTTCCAGCTCCCGTGGGGGGGCCACGTCCTCGAGCTCGACGGCTTCGTCGGAGCCATCTTCGGCACGGCGCCCCTCTTCGAGCAGTACTACGTCGGCGACTTCAGCGACCTCCTCCCCGACCGCGTCCTTGGGCTCAATTTCGACCGGCGGTCTGCGCCGAACTTCCTCTCCACCGACATCGGGCAGATTCGCTACGGGCAGTACGCGGCCGAGCTCGACGTCGCTTACCGGATGCCCGTCTACCGAGGCCGAAGGTCCATCTACGGCATCGACATCTTCGCGTCGGGCGGCGTGTATGGCGTCGCGACACAACAGGATCTCACACTCGCGCCGAGCGGCTACACGGGCTTCGCGACCGTCCCGATCGACCTCACGTTCAACCTCGGCGTGCAGATCGAAACT
>Ga0209415_10002343_pt1 | contig 35524 bp, 38 predicted proteins | sample PeaSoiSIISIP2007_FD_187696 | JGI IMG/M metagenome (GOLD analysis project Ga0209415, IMG submission 187696) | Peat soil microbial communities from Weissenstadt, Germany - SII-SIP-2007 (SPAdes) (version 2) | ecosystem: Environmental > Terrestrial > Soil > Wetlands > Peat | place: Germany... | reverse complement strand
GAGGCCTTTTAATCAACTTTGGCGATCATCAATTGAGTTACAAGCGATTTGTAGTTTAGAGCCAAAATGTATTTATTTTGTGTTAATCTGTGTAATCTGTGGTTGATTAACTGAGTACCTGAATAGTCACAAAAATCGGGAATCAAGGATAATAAGAGTGCAGTCTGTTCTTCTCCAAATGGTCAGAACAGACTGCACTCTTATCGTCTTTCTCTTTTAATCTTTTTTGACAATAAATTTAATTCCATCATTCTTTTCCAGAGGTAGAGTCTTAATTATATTTAAAATGTATTTGTTTTGACCAAAAGACAAATAATAAAGTTGGAATTGTTTTTAATTCGGATTAAGGAGGAGGATATTCTTGCCGGAACGCATAATGAAGTATGGAGGAGTAAAATTCCGAAATCTCGTCCCCCCTGTAAAAATAAATCGTTTTGTCAATTGTTTACCACGTACTAAACGAGAATCTCTCTTTGAAATTGCGAGCGAGCTACAGGAAGCTGGACTAATTGATGTTTTAAACAACCGTGCCCATAGTACTATCGACAAGGATACGATTGATGATCAAATGACGAACACAGGAAATTTCGCCCACGACTTAGAAGGATTCAAAAGACATATTAATGATTCACTAACTCTGCCTAATTAATAACCTATAAGATATCAACCATAAAAGCAAACACCCGCGTAAAGTGTACAATGATTAAGTATACTCTACGCGGGTGTTTATGTTTGCGTGTAATTTGTTATCGAAATCTTAGCTAAGCAAGAAAAACTTTGACACCCATACTTTCAAGTTCTTGCCTGACCGATGCGGGTAATTCCGAGTCGGTCACAAGTATATGAACGCGATCCCATTGGGCAAAGGTATGAAAACTAACTTGGCCAATCTTGGCGCTGTGAGCAACTAGGATAACTTCTTTGGCTACCTTGAGCATGGCTTGTTTAACTTCAGATTCTAACATGTTAGCGGTAGACAAACCGCGTTCAAGATTTACTCCTGTAGCTCCTAAAAACAACTTATCGGCATTGAAGCCTTTGAAGACAGATCTTGTCATTGGACCGACCAGCGCAAAGGTGCCGTTTCGCACTTCTCCCCCAGTCATCAGTATCGTAATTCCATCTCGATTTCCTAGTACACTAGCAATGGGCAAGGAATTAGTAATCACGGTACATTTTGTGTTCAGGGCTTGGGCTACCGCCAAGGTCGTAGTCCCGGCATCTAAAATAATGGAATCACCTTCTGAGACTAGGGTTGCAGCTAAATGTCCAATTCTAGCTTTTTCACGTTCAGCCTCGCCCATACTCATCATTAATAAGGTATCCATTGGCACAGGAGGGTAAATCGCTCGTCCATGTTCACGTTGAATTAAACCCAACGCGGCAAGATTCTTGAGATCTCGACGAATCGTCATTTCCGATACTTTAAACCGCTGCGCTAATTCGATTACGGTTAAATTGCCATGTTCTTGAAGTAAGAAATGAATTTCATCTTGCCTTTCAGAACTCACGATCTCCCTCCTCCATTGTTTATGCCTTAGAGAATACTGACACACCCTTCATACATCACACCGCTCAAGGCATCTACTGTCACCGTTTGGCCATTGTCTACCTTAGCAAAAGCCTCTCGAGCGCCGACGATCGCCGGAATCCCATATTGTAAGGCGACAATAGCTGCGTGGGATGTTAAACCGCCCTCTTCGACAACTAATGCTCCGGCGCGGGCAATCAGTGGTACAAAACTCGCGTCAGTTGTCTCTGCAATTAAAATATCCCCATCATCGAAAGCATCCTTTTCTGGAAATTTAACTTTGCGTGCGAACCCGGAATAGGACTTTCTTCCAATTCCCATCCCTCTGGCAATAATATTCCCTAAGATTTGAACTTTGATCATATTTGTTGAGCCCACCTGGCCGATAGGAACGCCCGCGGTGATCACTACCACATCCCCCGAATGAACATAGTTTTGATTTAAGGAAGCATTCACAGCGACTAACAACATTTGATCTGTTCCTGAACTTTGTGGGACAAGCAGGGGTTGAACACCCCATTGCAAAGATAGTCTTCTTGCCGTTGAAGCATAGGGCGTTGCAGCGACAATCAGGGCAATGGGCCGATACTTAGAGATCATACGGGAAGTCAAACCCGAATGCGTGGGGGTAATAATGGCAACAGCTTCAAGGTCTTTAGCTATTGTATAACTTGCATAACAAATAGCCTCGGCTACGTTAAGCTGAGGATGCCGGTTAGCCTGAGCCTCTAAGGAAGTCTGTTCAGTACGTTTGGCTATTTTATCCATCATCTGAACAGCTTCTACTGGAAAATGACCAGCCGCTGTCTCACCCGATAACATAATTGCATCTGTTCCGTCCAAAATTGCGTTGGCAACATCACTTGCTTCCGCTCGGGTAGGCCGAGGTTGACGTATCATCGAATCCAACATCTGTGTTGCAACGATAACGGGTTTGCCTAATAAATTGCACTTACGAATCATGTCTTTCTGACTGATGGGAACTTCTTCAACTGGAATTTCCACCCCAAGATCTCCACGTGCCACCATTATCCCATCAGCGACTTCAAGTATAGCGTCTAGATTGTTCAGTCCTTCTTGACTTTCAATCTTAGCAATGATGTGGACATCGGCTCCCATATCTTCAACTACCTTGCGCACAGCCAGAACATCTAAAGCTTTGCGAGTAAAGGAAGCGGCAATAAAGTCAATCCCTTGGGAAATACCAAAACGAATGTCGTCGATATCCTTTTCCGTGACTGCAGGTAAGTCGATGAGCGCACCTGGAACATTAACTCCTTTTTGCGACTTAAGAACTCCACCGTTTCGAATAATAGTGCGAATAATTTTATTGTCCACTGCGGTTACTTCCAAATCAATTTGGCCGTCATCAATAAGAATATGGGTACCTACGTCAACTTGCCGCCATAAGTTGGTATAGGTGATTCCAACCCGTTGTTGGTCGCCAGGGCTAAGATCTGTATCCAAACTAAAGACAGAGCCATTTTCAAGAGTAATGCCCTCTTCGGGTACCATGCCAGTGCGTACTTCCGGCCCTTTGGTATCGAGAAGAATACCTAGATGCTTGCCGATTTTAGCAGCTTCCTCTTTTAGAACAGCAATTCTCTGACCATGTTCCTCATGAGTTCCGTGGGAGAAATTGAGTCGTGCTACATCCATCCCTGCCGCTAGAAGAGCTTGAACCTTTTCTTTGGACTCACTTGCCGGCCCGATTGTACAGACAATTTTAGTCCTTCTCATGGTACATCTCCTCCTAATTTACAATCCTTTCGCTACAATAAGCTTCACTAAGTCCACAACGCGGCTTGAATAGCCCCATTCATTATCATACCAAGCCAATACTTTAACCATACGATCTCCAATCATCATGGTCGACAAGGCATCGACAATGGAACTGGCGGGATTACCATTAAAGTCGTGGGAAACCAAGGGTAACTCACAATACTCGAGAATTCCCTTTAATTTACCATCTGCGGCTTGGCGCAGGGTGGCGTTTACTTCTTCCTTAGTAGTTGGTTTGGTCAAGTTTGCCACAAAATCAACTAAGGAAACATTCGGCGTAGGAACTCGGACCGCTAACCCATTCATTTTACCTTCCAATTCTGGTAAGACAAGAGTAACCGCTTTAGCCGCACCTGTTGTCGTAGGAATCATGGATTGATATGCGGCCCTAGACCGACGCCAATCTGAATGTTCGAAGTCCAAAATACGTTGGTCATTGGTAACCGAATGAGTGGTTGTCATCATCCCTTGTTCAATGCCAAAGGCGTCAAGTAAAACTTTGGCCACCGGAGCAAGGCAGTTTGTTGTACAGGAAGCGTTGGAAATAACATGGTGCTTGGCAGGATCATATTTATCGTCGTTAACTCCCAAGACAATCGTGATATCTTCATTTTTAGCCGGAGCGGAGATGATAACCTTTTTAGCGCCTGCAGTCAGATGTTGCGCTGCGGCATCACGTTTCGTGAAATGACCAGTGGACTCAATAACGATATCTACTCCGAGTTTACTCCAAGGCAAGTCCAGCGGACTTCTTTGCGCTAGGATTTCAATACGTTTACCGTCGATAATCATCGTGCTACCATCAATTTTCACCGTGTTGGGAAGGATGCCATGAACTGAATCATACTTGAGCAAATGAGCTAATAAATCGGGACTCCCTAAATCATTGACGGCAACCACTTCAAAGGGAAGGGATTGACTGAGAGCGGCACGCAGTGTAAGGCGACCAATTCTTCCAAAACCATTAATTGCTACTTTTTTCAAACTCATTTGGGTAACCTCCTCTTAATAGTCCAGTTGTTATAACCAGACAATGCATTAATAATGCTCATGATAAACATTATTCTGTGCAAATGAACAAACTCCTGCTTAGATAATGTTTACTTACACAGATTTTATCATTTGTGTATTTATAATTCCCTAAACTAGAGAAAAACTTGCAAAGCAATGCTTTGCAAGTTTGACATTAATCATTGACAATAGAAGACATACTACTTCCTTCATTACGGTGTTTTACGGGGTAAGGGTTTTTGAATGTTCCGCTCTTTTTGCATATCAAATTCTGAGTAATGCGGGTCTCTTATAGTAGCCGGGTCCTTGGGACGCGAAACTTTCTTGTGGGCACCCATATCTATCCTTCCTTTCAGGTCAAAATCGAGCGAACTAGTCTAAAAATAGTTTTCCCGCTTAATGAAAATCATATTCTACTAATTTTATCCCAATCCTTCTTCGTCATTCGTTTAAATTCATTCTCTTACCAGTTACAATATATACAATCTCTTCAGCAATATTTGTACAATAGTCCCCAAGGCGTTCCAGAAAACGACAAGCAAATAGTAGATAATTAGCCTGAGTGACCTTCTTAGGTTCTGCCATCATAATGCTCCGCAATTCATCAAAGACCTGAGCATAAATTTGGTCAATTTCATCATCCAACGCGGCCATTTCTGCAGCAGCTTTACAATCTTCTTGGACATACGCTTTAAGTCCAAGATGGATCATTTTTTGCACTAAGATACTCATACGTGGGATATCAGCCAAGGGCTCAATCAGTTTTTCTTGGCCTATTCTTATGGTTAATTTTGCCAAATCAACTGATAGATCACCCATTCTTTCTAAGTAAATGGAGATTTTAAAACCTGCTACAACTTTGCGTAAATCAAGAGCAAAAGGTTGTTGAGTAGCAATTAAAAGGATACATTTTTCTTCTATAATTGCTTGCAGATCGTTAACGACTAAATCTCCCACTACGACGGTATTGGCTATTTCTAGATCTTGATTAATCAAGGACTGGGCCGCAAGACCGATTCGTTGGTCTACCATTTTTCCTAAGTCTAAAATATTTAGACGCAATTCCTCCAAGTCATGATCAAATTTGTGGCGAGTCGGCATCTCAAGCCCTCCTCTTATTTTATCGAGGTCATAATTATTTATCTTCATTTTATCACAATAAAGATTCTATATGCATGTTCTGCGTAACCGTAATTAATTGTGACCTATTAAAATTTAACCTTCCCTTAACATAAAGAACATTGAGAATTAACATACTAATTATATAATCAAAAAGTACCCAGCAATAATAAGCAATAAAAAATTCGAGGAGGAAGTACATAGTGATTTTAGGAAAAAGTAAAATTGCCACAGGAATTTTAGCTGGAGTGCTGGCATTGGCACTCGCCGGGTGCGGTACACAAGCACCAGCCACTCCGAGCGCCCCCCCAGCAGCAGCACAAGGCAACGCGCCAAGCTCGAACACAGTAACTTTAACAGGGGCAGGTAGTTCATTTATTAATCCCTTGATGATCCAAATGATTGACAAGTATCACGGCAAGTATCCTCAATTGACGATTAACTATCAATCCGTGGGCAGCGGTGCAGGTATCAAACAGATTTCCGAACAAACAATCGACTTTGGTGCCACTGATGGTCCGATGACTGATGATCAACTGAAAGCAGCCAAAGGTGGACCAATCTTGCATATTCCTGCTGCGTTAGGCGCTGAGGCGGTTTCTTATAATTTGCCCAATGGTCCTAAAGAACTAAAGTTGAATGCGGCAAATCTTGCGGACATTTTCTTAGGGAAAATAACAAAGTGGAATGATCCGAAATTGGTTGCTGATAACGCAGGTGTTACCTTACCGGATACTGCTATAACAGTGGCTCACCGTTCAGACGGTAGTGGCACAACTTACATTTTTTCTGATTATCTCAGTAGTGTAAGTCCTGATTGGGCATCGAAAGTTGGCAAAGGTACGTCGATTAACTGGCCAGTTGGCTTAGGCGGTAAAGGCAACGAGGGTGTATCCGGTATTGTCTCACAAACCCCCGGTGCAATCGGATATGTTGAATTGGCTTATGCCCTCCAAAACAAATTGAGCTATGCTACATTACAGAACAAAGATGGAAAATGGGTACTGCCCAGCGCAGATGGGGCTAGTGTCGCAGCAGGCGCAGCAACTATTCCTGATGATATGAGAGTTTCTATTGTTAATGCTCCTGGAGCAACTGCTTACCCAATCTGTGGGTTTACATGGGCATTAGTGTATCAACAACAAACTGATAAAGATAAAGGGTTAGACACGGTTAATTTCCTAGACTACGCAATTCATGATGGGCAAAGTTTAGGCGGATCTTTAGATTATTGCCCACTACCTGCCAATCTCGTTACGCGAGAGGAAGCTTTACTAAAAACCGTCACTTATCAAGGACAACCTCTACTTAAATAGCACAAGAAGATTAGTCTCTTCAGATGGAGTTATGGACGAAGGAAAGGCTCAGCATTTGCTGGGCTTTACCGCGTTATTTTGAGAAAGGAGAAGTCAGGGATGATAAGTAAAATGAAAATTGGTAAAATGTCTCGCGGTGATCTTGTTTTACGCAATGTTTCATTCATAATGGCCATCGCATTGATTGGGATTATGGCTTGGATTGGAGTATCCATGTTCCGATCCGCTGGGGCAAGTATTGCTAAATTCGGTCCTACCTTTATCACGAATAGGATATGGGACCCTGTCAAGGAAAACTTCGGTGCACTCACCTTTATTTATGGTACTTTGGTGACCTCACTCATTGCCTTGGTACTTGCTGGTCTGATCGGCGTAGGGGTGGCCATATTTCTCAATGAAATTGCCACTACCAAAATCAAAGTTACGGTTTCTTTTCTGGTGGAATTGCTGGCCGCCATTCCGAGCGTAGTATATGGACTTTGGGGAATATTTGTTCTTGCTCCTCTCTTAAGGAACCATATTGAGCCATGGTTGGGCAAATGGTTGGGTTTTATACCCCTCTTTAAAGGTAATCCCTCTGGTCTGGATATGCTGGCAGGGGGTTTAATTTTGGCCATCATGATTTTACCAACGGTGGCAGCAATTTCCCGCGAAGTTATGGCCACAGTCCCCATCGCTCAAAGGGAGGCTGCCTTAGCTTTGGGGGCCACTAAATGGGAGATGATCCGAATTGCGGTTTTGCCTTTTGCCAAATCTGGGATTTTGGGAGGAATAATGTTAGGTCTGGGACGGGCTTTAGGAGAAACAATGGCAGTAACCATGGTAATCGGGAACCGCCCGGAAATCTTACCCTCTCTATTTTCACCAGCTTATTCGATGGCCAGTGTACTAGCTAATGAGTTTACGGAGGCTACATACGATCTGTATTTAAGTGCATTAGTTGAAGTCGGACTTATTCTGTTTGGAATTACCTTATTACTCAATGCCTTGGCTCGCTTACTAGTATGGTCAGTAGCGCGAGGACCGAAAGGTGGTCATGTTAATTGATTGGGTCGTGGCGTAAAAGCGTTAATTCCAGTATGATGGGAGTTTTCATCTTATCTGCAGTGCTTTCCCTTGCGCCTTTATTTGCAGTGCTGGGATATGTACTCTGCAATGGCATTGGCGCTCTGAACTGGGATTTCTTTGTGCAATTACCTGGGGCTATAGGTGTGCAAGGTGGTGGGATGGCCAATGCAATCGTTGGAACCTTAATCCTGATCTTTATCGCCTGCTTGATGGGAATACCGGTTGGATTTTTGGCTGCTATCTACTTGGTAGAGTACGACCGTACCAGTTGGTTTAGTACACTGACTCGCTTTACCACGGATGTTTTAACTGGGGTCCCCTCAATTATTATCGGTATCGTTGTCTATACTGCTATTGTTGTCCCCATGAAACATTTCTCTGCCTGGGCAGCTGGTATTGCCTTAGGTATTATTATGATTCCGGTTGTCGTTCGTTCTACGGAAGAAATGCTCAAGTTAGTACCCCATTCGGTGCGAGAAGCCGGCCTCGCCTTGGGTATTCCTAAATGGCGAATAGTTCTTTGGATTGTTGTACCAGCTTCAGCCCGAGGAATTATCACTGGAATCATGCTAGCTGTAGCTAGAGTATCGGGAGAAACAGCTCCCCTCTTGTTTACTGCTTTAGGCAATAGATATTGGGCCCATTCCTTGAATGAGCCGATCTCTTCCTTGCCAGTACAAATCTATGATTACGCTGTTTCCCCATACAAGGACTGGCATCGGCAAGCTTGGGCAGGTGCTTTAGTATTACTATTTATTGTAATGATCTTAAACTTAGGTACCCGTTTTATCTTTAAAGGGCGGCAACATTAATAGGGAGGATATTTTATGGGAAAAAGTCTAAGCGTTAAAAATTTGGAAGCCTGGTACGGTTCTCAAAAAACTCTCAAGGGAATAGATATGGAGATCCCCCCTAATCATGTGACGGCCATTATTGGCCCTTCGGGTTGCGGCAAGTCTACCTTTGTACGCTGTCTAAATCGTATGCACGAAACCTTGCCTGGAGCTAAAACCAAAGGAGAGATCCTTCTGGACGGGGTGGACATATATTCTCAAGATCAGGTGGAATTACGTCGCCACATAGGTATGGTATTTCAGAAAGCCAACCCTTTTCCGTCGATGAGCATATTTGATAATGTTGTGGCGGGTTTAAAGTTGAATGGAGTACGTAACAAAGAAAAGCTGCGCCAAGTAGCTGAAAAAAGCCTTCGTATGGCAGCTCTCTGGGACGAAGTTAGTGAAAGACTAAACAATTCAGGCATGGGTTTATCGGGTGGTCAACAACAGCGTCTTTGTATTGCACGAGCTTTAGCCGTGGAGCCTTCTGTCCTGTTAATGGATGAACCTGCCTCGGCCTTAGACCCGATAGCCACTTTGCATATCGAGGAGTTAATCACAGAACTTAAAAAAGATTTCACAATCGTAATCGTTACTCATAATATGCAGCAGGCCGCTCGCATAGCCGATTCAACCGCATTTTTTCTCAATGGGGATTTGGTGGAGCACGGCCCTACTTCGGAGATTTTTACAAATCCAAGAGATAAACGTACAGAAGATTACATTACCGGGCGTTTCGGATAAGACATTAAAGACAGGGGGTAAGCCGATGACACCAAGGCAAGTTTTTCACCAGGACTTGGCAGAACTCAGCCAAAAAATTTCAATTATGGGGATGACTGTGCAAGAAAGGGTCAGTATGTCCATCGATTCACTGTGCCAACAGGATATGGAACTGGCTAACAAGGTAATTGCCGAGGATCTCAATATCAATGATCAACAAGCGGAAATTGAAGAGAAAAGCATCCTGTTGCTTGCTATGCAGCAGCCCTTGGCTACTGACTTACGTAAAATTGTAGCTGGCTTTAAAATCGCCATGCACCTGGAACGCATTGGGGATCTCGCTGCAGATATTGCCAAGGTAACACTTCGAATTGGCAAGGCTAAACTTATTAAACCTCTGATTGATATTCCTCGTATGGGAAAGCTTGTAGGGGAAATGATCGTCAAAGGTCTCGCTGCTTATGTTCAAGTTGATGCGGAAAAGGCTCAGGAAATGACCTTAATGGATGAAGAAATTGATCATTTGTATGGGCAGATCTTTCAAGATCTCCTCCTTCTTTTACTTGAAGATCCTAAAATGATTAACCAAGCTACTTATTTAATTCTTGTGGGACGGTTTCTCGAACGTATGGGTGACTATTGTACCAACATTGGGGAGGAAATAGTTTATATCGCAACAGGGAAAAGAACCGACCTAAATTTATAGCCATTATAAGATAGTCAAAGATACTATCACTAAAAAACCACAAAGGTGACCCAAACCTGAATTCGGGTCACCTTTGTGGTTTTTTTTCACTATTCACGGCGAGCAAAAAGGTATCCCACTCCCCTTACCGCATCAAGGACAGGACCCAAAGCCTTTAGTTTATTACGTAAGTGACTGATATGTACATCCAATGTTCTGCTATCTGTGTTAGAAAGGTAACCCCAAACTTTTTGGATTAGGTATTCGCGGCTAAATACTTGGTAAGGGTTAGCTACAAAAAGTACTAACAGCTCAAATTCTTTCACCGTTAAGTTTAAAGGTTTAGCTGCTATGGTAGCAATGTAACTTTCTTGCACTATCTCTAAGCCCCCCCACTTCAAGGAGTCATTGGAAAGATCATTTTTCCGTTGTCCTTCTCTTAATCTCGCCTTAATTCTGGCAGATAATTCTCTAGGACTAAAAGGCTTAGTTATATAATCGTCAGCTCCTAATTCAAGCCCAATTACTTTATCTGCCACATCGTCACGGGCACTTAAAATAATGATTGGGATCGTTACAGTATCCTTTTGGGCCCGTAGTAATTTACATACATCAAAGCCATCGATCGTAGGAAGCGTTAGATCCAAGATTATAAGGTCTGGTTTTTCTCTTCTGACAAGATCTAAGCCTTGCTCACCGTCTGAAGCAGTTATAACAGTAAATCCTTCTTTTTCTAGGCTATACCGAACTAGTTCTTGAATTTGAATGTCGTCCTCTATAAGTAAAACATTGGCCACACTATAACTCCCCCCAATATAGGCCCTCCTCTATTAAATTTAATATTAAATTTTAATACATACTTTAATATTAAAAGATCCTACTTATATAATAATTGTTGTATGTAAAATCTGAATGAATTCAATGTAAAGTAAATGTTAAATATTTAGATCCGTTTTGCGCTCATAGAGTTTTTGAAGCCATGCTTCTGACGTATAACAGCTTCCCAAAAGATTCGGCTTGCCTTCATACATGCCGTGAAAATCAGAACCGCCTGTCACGATTAATCCGTATTTTTCCGCTTCGGACATGATTTGTTTTACAGCCGTATCATCGTGACTCGGATGCCATGCTTCCAAGCCATCTAAGCCAGAGTCGAGAAGTTCAGGTATTAGTTCCATGTTGTTATACCCCATCGGATGAGCAAGCACTGCGACTCCACCAGCTTGCTTTATCCCCTTAACTGCCTGAAAAACGTCGAGGTACTCTATCTCTCGATAAACTATTCCCCCAGGTTTGCCATGCACAGGTTTAGCAAAAAGCTTTTTATATAAATCGGCTTTTAAAGCTGATGTGTAGCCTAGCTCCATCAAAGCATGCATTATATGTTGCTTATAGACGTTAGTACTGCCGCTCGAAATTTTATTAACGAATTCCCAGGTTATTGGATAACCGGCCTCAGCAAGTGTTTCTACTATCCATTTAGACGTTTTCTGCCTTTCAATCAGCATAGGTCGGCATACCTCGCCGATCTGCTGAGGTTTATCCATCAAGTAACCTAAAACGTGAGCTTTTCTACCTCTTTGATAGTCATAAGCAGAAATTTCAATACCAGAGATGATTTTAACGTCATATTCGCTGCCAATATTTTCTGCTTCCACTAGGCCATCTACTGTATCATGATCAACAACGGCCAAAGCCTTAATCCCTATTTTTTTTGCAATTGATACGATGTCTCTGATTTCGAGCGAGCCGTCAGACACTCGGGAATGACAATGTAAATCAGCCTTCATTTTCGTTCTCCTTTATCACTTGTTAAACGTCCATTTACCCGCTACCATAGCTCGTTCCACAATGGGAATCTTACCCTGAACATGGCGAACTATTATTAGGTCCGCTTCCTTGCCTTCTTCAAGTGAGCCAATCCTGTCAGCTAAGCCGCTAGCCTTTGCAGGGTAAAGTGATGCATATGAAACCGCATCATGGAGGCGCATACCTTCCTCGAATAGAATGAAAACTGACGCTAAAAGTGCAAAGCAATAGTAATCCGAACAAATAATATTCGCAAAACCGTTCATTATGGCAGAACGTGCTGAAAGGTTGTCAGAATGTGATTTGTTGCGCAAGAGATTTGGTGCACCAACAACTGCATACATATTATTTTCGAGCGCATATTTTGCTGTAGCTTCGTTAAGGGGAAATTCGCTTATGGACGCTCCTCTGGGTCGATAAGTGTCCACCCTCTGAGGACTGTCATCGTCATGAGTGGCAAATGGTATATTGTTCCTATTCACACACTCCATGAGTTTTTCTAAGTACTCTGAATCAACAAGCTGCGGCATTTCCCATTGCTCTTGTGCATAAGCTTCCAATTCTTCTGCCGTGAAGGTACTATTTTTTTCGACGTAATTCTTATATTCAGGATAAGATTTAAACGTAGAATATCGTGGTGAATGATCCATAAGTGAAAAAAGGTCAGCCAACCCCTCCTCAAAGATCCGAAGAATAGTATCTAGGCCCGTTTTATTAAATAATTCAAAGCGCACATGGATAAAATGTCGTAACATTGCAGATTCATTTTTCCGAAACTGTGCTATTACTCGAACAATTTCGTTTCCTAGTTCATTTGACCTTAGGCCCGGCTCACCTGAAAAAGCTACTGGGTGGAAAATTGTTGTTATCCCAGCCGACAAAAACTGTGCCTGTGTGGAATATAAGGCCAGCTCCAGCGGAATGAATACTTTCCTTCGCGGTTGTATAGCCCGCTCTAACATATCACCATGGAAATCCACCAGGCCCGGCATGACGTAACAACCATCTGCATTAATTATTTCGACATCTTGCTGGTCAGTTTGCGCCAGTACAAAGTCTTCGTCTTTCAAAATATGGCTAATTTTATGATCAACAACGATGATCGAGCCGTCAATGACACCACTGGGAATTACAATTTTGCCCTTCGTGATTATCGTTTTCATAGTATTTACTCCTTAATACTTAACCTATTCAAGTTAAGTCAATCATTATCGACCGCTATCATGAAACTTATTCCATGTTGCTGAAAGCCAAGCTGTTCATAAAATTTATGAGCCATACTTCTTTTTTTATTACTAGATAGCATCAACTTATAACAATTTTCTTCTTTAGCCTTGGCCATAATAAATTGCATCAATTTGCTGCCAATGCCGCCTCCTCGACACTCCTGACCTACAATCATATTTTCAGCAATAGCAAGTTTAGCACCTTTATGCCCCAAATTGTCCAAAATGATCAGACTACAGGTGCCGATAATTACTCTGTTTTCTTCAACAACAAACATCTTATAGTACGGATACTCATTTATTTTACGCCAGATTGTTTGCGCTTCGTTAGAATTGACCCCGTCCTCGCCTTCTCCATCCAAACCTTTTAGTAGCTCTCTTATATCTGACAGATCCGCCTCTATAGCCTCCCTAATCAACATATATTTTCCACCTTTGCTGTGTTCAAAATCTGGAAATCTGATTGAAAGACCGTATTCCCGCCTACTAAGGTTTTTCGAAGCAGCGGATAATCCTGATGCATTTCCACTATGATTAAATCAGCACATTTCCCGGCTTCTATTGTTCCGACTTGACCATCAATTCCCAAAGCCTTGGCCGGATTTAACGTCACCATCTTTACAGCTTCATTGAGATTAATCCCTTCCCTTGTGAGGTGAAAAACTGCCGGGAGCATTGCACTAGGCAGGTAATCAGAACAGACAATGTCAGCCGCATTATTAGTGATGGCATCAATCGCTTTCATATTGTTACTATGGGACTTCCCGCGTATGATATTAGGAGCTCCCACGCAGACATGAAGATCTCTGGATTTAGCGTAGATGGCAGTTTCCATGTTAATTGGAAATTCGCTTAATACTCCTTCACACTCCAGAAGCGTCTCTATTTTATCTCTTGTGTCATCATCATGGGACGCCAATCTGATCCCATTTGTTTTCGCAAGTTTTGCTAAACTAGTGAGTTTGAACCAATCGATCCGGGTTTGGTTTTCGATGGTTATATCCATAATCGCATCAACTTCTGCCGCCTTTTTTCCATACGATTGCATAGTAAAATTCTTAAGTGCTTCCGCATCCTTAAACTGTCCCTGACCCGGGGTATGATCCATATAAGACATAAAGTCTATACTCTTATCTTTGATAAGACTTTCCAAAATGTTAACTCCACCTAAAAAAGTTAATTCATATCTAAGATGGATCTTGTGATTAATCATAGAACGAGCCTTTTTAAGCCTGTTTATGCTATTAATAACACTTATGACCATGTCTGTATTACGCACGCCCCATTCGTCACTCAAGCTAAGAGAATGGTACATGGTAGTTATACCGCTCACTGCAAGTTTTTTTTCCAACTCGTAGAAAGCCATATTTATAGGAAACAAGGTATTAGGCCTTGGTTGTATCTCTTTTTCAATAGCATCACTATGAAGATCTATCATTCCTGGCATAACGTAGCAGCCTTCGGCATCAATTACAGAGAAGTCCGGACAATCTTTCACTCTGCGCAGAAAACCACTTTCCACCACTTCTGAAATTCTATTTCCCTCAATCAGAATATGGCCCTTGACAACTTTGTCTGGCAAAATAATCTGAGCATTGGAAATACATATCTTTTTGGTTTTCATATCTTATCACTCCTTACGTTACAATAATTTCGAAGAAAGCATCCCTTAACCGATTAGAATAGGCGTGCAGAAACATCGCCTTCAATAGATTGGCAAAACTAAAGGAACTTCGACATCCTAATCATCAATAGTGAATAAGAACATTTATTGTCAATGCTGTAATAAGCAACACTATTATCCGAATAACGTCAGCCACACTTTTCAAGAGTTTGATTGTACCAAATTCAATCCTATCTTCAGTTGGAGACATACCTCTATAGGAGATGTGTCCCCCTTGCTTTATGTCGTTACTGTATAACTGCTGACAAATATTTATAGATTCATCCATTATTAAGTCTTCATATTGAATCAAAAAATCACTCTTCTTTACAATGTGGTGCTGGGAAAGTATTTGGAAGTATTTGAAATTAAGCCTTTTTCTGGATCTTACCTTTCAATTTTGTGGAAATCGTCTCGAGGACAATGGCAAAAGCTAAAATAAAGTAGGTGACCAGTCCGATTTCTCGCAAATCAAAATAGAATCCACTGTCCATAAATAAATCAAAACCTATTCCGGCTGCTCCTGCAGCCGCACCCATCGCCACGGCATTAGCAAAGTTCATTTCAAATCTCATGAAAGTCCAGGACAGCAATGAAGTAACAGAGGACGGTATTACCGCCTGAAAAACAATTTGCCACCAATTAGCGCCGCTGGCCATTAATGCTTCAATAACGCTTCTATCTAATTCTTCAAAAGACTCAGAATAAGCCTTAGTCAAATAACTGACTGAATGAAAGGTCAACCCGATGACTGCAGCTACGCTACCCAGTCCAGCAGCCACAGCGAAAATCAAGACCCATAAGATACTGGGAACAGCCCGGATAAATGCGACAAAGCCTTTGATAATATAGGTAACTTTTAGTGGAGCTAAATTTTGAGCCGCCAGCAAGCCTAAAAATAAGGCGATTATACCACCGAACAAGGTGGTCAAAAATGCCAAACCCAGGGTTATCACAACTTCGTAAAAAGCGTCCCACAATCCAAGACGGTGAGCAGCCGGATGTAGAAAGATTATTTTAAAATTGTTTAAAGTATCAGCCAATGCCTTTCCCAAATTTACACTCTGATAATCAATCGTGAGTAGAGCATAGATACTCAAAAATGATAAAACAAGCAATAATATCCACATAGTGAGAGTCTCCCGACTCAGAGGTTTGGAGGCTAAGATTACGCTATCCTCAGCGAAAAACTTCTCATCATTGCTTAATCCCCACTCTTCAAATGATTCCTCAATTTTCATCACATAATCACCCTTCGAATATTATTTGAAATCATTTCGATGATAATTACTGTGATTACGATCAGAATTACCACTAGGCTTGCAGCATGAAAATTGAAACTTTTATAATACAAATCAAAAGAAAACCCAATACCTGTACCTGTCAGAAGGCCAACTAAAGTGGCATCGCGAATATTAGTATCAATCATGAATAATACCCAACTGATCATCTGAGGTAGGCTGGAAGGTAAAACTGATTGAAATATAATTGAGAAATAACCGGCACCTGTAGCTAACAAGGCTTCAACTGAATTATTGCTCACCTCATCGATTGTTTCGATAAATGCCCGGGTCAGAAACCCGAGGGAACCAAAAAAAAGTGCCAAGTAGCCTGTTATTGAACTTTGGCTAAAGGCTAACATCAACACCATGGCCCAAGCTACCAGGGGAATGTTACGAAAGAGTGAGGCGATGCCTCTGGCGACAACACTGAATAAATTATTCAGCCTTGTGGTCCGGGAACCGACTACCGCCAATAGTATGGCAAAAACAGTAGCCACTGTGGTTGCCGTAATAGACATAAGGATCGTATCCCACAGTTTATGCAATATATCTGGTAGTATCGTCATTGACTTAACATCAGGATAAAAATTGGAGCAGCCCCATATAAAGGCCTTGACGATACTGGTGAACCCCTTCGTCACGTCGTACTGGGTAATGATCACCGAACCTACAGTCAGAATAGCTAAGAGGACAAAGAATAGTAGACCGTCCTTCCTGCGTTTGGCAAAAATATCAGATTGCATATCTTTCTCCTAAATCGATCAAATCTTTGGACTCTGAGCCATAAATTTCTGAGATTTGCTCGTCGGAGAGGGCGTTCGGCGGACCGTCAAAAACTACTTTCCCCTTATTAACACCGATAATTCGATCCGAATACTTCAGAGCTACATTTACTTGATGCAAATTAACAATCACTGTTATGCCCATTTGCGTGGAAACGTTTTTCAGATGATCCATAATAATCCGAGAAGAATTAGGGTCCAAAGAAGCAATGGGTTCATCACATAAAATCATTTTAGGTTCTTGAATTAAAGCCCTAGCAATACCGACCCGCTGTTTTTGGCCGCCGCTTAACTTGTCACAGCGCTGATAGATTTGGTCATTCAGGCCTAAGATGTTGATAATCCGATAGGCCTGTTTTTTTTCTTCTTGACTATATCGACCCAGAACTCCAGCCAAAGTGGACTTATATCCCAGCCTACCATGGAGCACGTTCTCGATTACAGTCAACCTGTCAACCAAATTATAATGCTGAAAGATCATACCGATCTTTGTTCTTAGTTTTCTTAAGTCTTTTTTTCTTAGCTTTGAAGCATTAACGCCATCAAAGAAAACTTCCCCGCTTGTTACTTCAATCATTCGATTAATACAGCGGAGAAGCGTAGATTTTCCAGCTCCGGATGGACCTATTACGGAAACAAACTCTCCTTTTGTAACAGAAAAGCTGACTTCCGACAAAGCAGGTGTCGTACCGTTATAATACTTAGTGATCTTCCTCAGTTCCAATAAAGGTACACTTAATTCCAGTTTCACACTAATCCCCCTTAACACTAATTAAATTAGGGGAGAGGCGTTAAGCCCCCCCATGTCTTTATCATGGCTATTGGTTAACTTTAACGCCCCTCATGTTTAACCTCTCGAATATACTTTGATCAACCCCGTAGCCATTGTTTTCGGTAGTTACTTAGGATGTATAACCGAGGACTTTTCTCATCGGCGCATACCAAGAATCTTCCACCTTTAAAAAGCGGTGTGGTTGGACAAATACAGAGCCTTTGGATCCTTTTGGTGCAAATATCTTCGGGTCATTTGTCGTCTGATCGGAAGTGAGGGCTTGAGTTATGGCATCAAGGGTCTTCTGGCTCAACGCTGCGCTATTGGCCTCAACTGGTGTGTTAAGGACTGGTATTGACTGGATGATCTCATATTGAGCACCAGCCAGGGTATTGAACGGAGCGTCTGCGCCCTGTTTTACAGTGTAAACAGCCCCTGTCTCGTTGTCTTTTCCTTGGCTAAGCTCCACATACTGTGCCACATCGATATCATCGACCGCCGAGATGTCAGATTTATCAGTAAGCACATTGACTAAAGATAATTGGTGGGAACCTGCAAAAAGTACTTGACCAAAAAATTTATCATTACCACCTTGTGCTAAGCCGTCCTTGGTCAGGTTTTTCCATTTGTCCTGTTTGGTGAATTTACCTAATATTGCTGCGGCAGGCATATTGAAACCTGATGTCGAGCTGGTTGAAACGAAAGACATTTTTTTGCCTACAATATTATCGATGTCAAACCCATCTCCGGATTTGTATTGATTTTCATTGCCTTTCTTAACGAGAAACCGACTGTAGTAAAGGGCATCCTTCAAGGTTCCCGAATCGCCGCTCTCAACCACCACGGGCACAACTTTAGGATCTTTGGCGTGAGACACAATGTACTCGTTAGGCCCGAAATAGCCTAATTGAGCGTCGCCGCTTTCCAAGGCTGAAATAGCAATGGCGTAATCTGTGGTTAATTTGTTTTCTACCTTTATTCCCGTGGCCTTTGTAATAACGTTGTCAAATTCATCACGGAATTCCTTCTCATTATCTCCCGAATTATTGGGTAACCAAGCAATAGTGATGGTAGCAGGGTCTTTGACACCTGAGGTTGAAGTTGAAGATGAAGGTGAAGGTGAAGTTGTGGATCCGCACCCAGTTACAAGAGATGACACAAGAATAACGACCAGAGTAAGTAAAGATGCTTTTTTCACGTTTTATTCTCCTCTCAAATTTAAAAGACTATCTTTCCCCATCGTCTTAACAATGTGGATAACCGTTATCTCATTTTACCTGACATTCATTAAGCTTCTATTAAACTATTGTAAGAATTGGGTTAAATTTTAATATCATCCAATTTCCCATTGCGGATAGTGTATTCCCGACTACAGAGGTTTTCCATGAATTCGATATCATGAAAAATCCCCATCATAGTAGTGCCCTCTCTTTTCAGCTGCTCGATAAGTTCACGCACTTTTAATTTGGAAGCATGATCCAAGCTGGCAGTCGGTTCATCCAACAGTAAAAGCCTGGGACGTTTGACCATAGCCCTAGCAATATTTAGTCGTAGCTTTTCGCCGCCGGAAAAGGTACCCGGATAACAGTCCCATAATTCTCTGGCTAATTCGAAATGCTCCAGCATTTTATTGGCTTCCCTTTCCGCGTAATCTTCCTCATGCCCCATCTCTAAAACCGCATGTTTTACCAGTTCCTGTGCAGTTGTCCGCGGCATAATGCTTAAAAACTGCGATACGTAGCCAATCTCATATTTTCTAAGATAAATCATCTGCCTTTCCGAAAGTTTTGCTAGATTCACAGGTCCAAATTTCTTTGACTTGTACCATATATCCCCTTTCTGAGGAGCATAGGTGCGATAAATACATTTAAATACCGTTGATTTTCCACTACCGCTTTTCCCTGTAATACCGACAAATTCACCTTCTCTTAAATCGATACAAATATCGTGCAGCGCCTCAATGCGCTTGTCTAAATTATGAATGAGGAAAGATTTCGATAAGTGCTTGATTGCCAGTATCTCGTCCATTTAATCACCCGCTTGATAATACTTGTTTGTGAATTCTTCTATGGGAAGGTAAAAATCATCAAGCCTTTCTTTAATGTTTTCATGGGACCAATCCCACCACTGGATTTTCTCTAGTTTTCTGATGATATCAGCAGAAAATCTCTTCTTAATAGGTATGGCCGGAACTCCAACGACAACTGTGTAGGGATCAACATTTTTAGTAACAACAGCGCCGCTGCCTACTACCGCCCCATTGCCTATTTTCACACCAGGCATGATAATCGCCCCGTGTCCAATCCAAGTATCATGCCCAACATAAGCTATCTGCTCAGTTCTCCACTGAAAGAATGCCTCATCATCCGTCTCGGCAAAGCCGTACTTCATCCTGCGGTAGGTAAAGTGGTGCAAAGCTGGCCTATCTATAGGATGTAAAACTGGTCCGATCCTGGCCATAGCCGCAATGTTGGAAAATTTGCCTATTTCAGCATTTTGCAGAATACAAAACTGGCCAGTGTAGGAATAATCACCAAATTTAACATTTTCGAAAACATTATAAATCCCTACCTCGGTGTACACACCTAATTCAGTCAAGTTTAATTGACAATTTTCATGGATAAATGGTGCTTTCTTAAGCCTATTGCTCATTCTCTTTAACCTGCTTTCTACAAAGCGTAACGATATCTTTTTGGTCCGCCCTATTAGTTCAACTTGACTAAAGCAATGATTGTACCAACTTCTGAGTATAGCTGTGTTGCGGATCTTCGAGGATCTGATCAGTCAAGCCATGTTCAATAATCCTACCATCCAACATCACCATTGTTCTATCCGCCAGCATTCTAATAACGCCCAAATCATGAGAAACAATGACCACGGTAATTTTCAATTCTCTCTGGATTGTCTTGATTAAGTCCAGAACACTGGCTTGTACCGACAAATCCAACCCTGTGGTTACCTCATCAAGTAAGAGAAGCGGTGGATTGTTCGATAACGCCTTGGCAATTTGAACTCTCTGCTGCATTCCTCCTGAAAAGTTTTTCGGAGCTTCTTTCATGCGATACACTGGTATATTGACGTGCTCCAGCAGTTCAATCCCTCTTGCTTCCATCTTGCCGACATTCCTGTTTCCAGCTGCAATCAGTTTTTCAGCGATATTGCCAATTGATGAGAAGTTCATCTTTAAACTCATAAGTGGATTTTGATAGACTTTTCCCATCATACGATTCCTTATATAGCGTTTCTGCTGAGAGGATTCTGCAAAAACGTTCCTTGTTCCGTCCTTGTAGGAACTTATATACCCTTCTCCACTACTTACCTCCTGATCAAAATACAGGCACTCCATTAAGGTCGACTTACCACTTCCACTTTCTCCAACAACACCTAATATTTCTCCGGTAAACACCTCGAACGTGACATCACGACAGGCATAGACCGTTCCGCAGACAGGACAGTAATTTTTCAGCAAGCGATCCCCCTTTGACTCCCTGCAGTTCACGCATCCGTCGCCAAATTGTTTATTAATACTCTTGACAGACAAGACAGGCTGTTCAAAATCTTGCATTTGTTTCCCTCACCCTACTGAGCTACCGTTCAATCTCTGCAAACAATAGCTGGAATCGTTACATTGATGAAATGTTTTATTCGATATATCATCCAATATTTCATCCAGAAATACCCCTTTGGCGCCGCACAATTCGCAACTCTTATCCTGAAATGATTCGACCTCAAAAGGATAGTCTTCAAAATCGAGTGAAACAACCCTAGTATACGGTGGGACAGCATAAACCTTCTTTTCACGACCCGCACCCAATAGAATCAACGCTGGAGAACAATTCAACTTGGGATTATCAAATCTCGGAATGGGGCTAGGGGCCATAACATACCTGTCCTGTACCATAACTGGATGATCGGCGCCGGTCGACATCGTTCCGTAATTCATAATTTGCTCAAAGAGCATTAACCAGGCCCCACTGTACTCTTGTTCGGCATGAAGCTTTTTCGTTTCAAATTCACTTGGCTCATAATATCTCAGTGGTTCCGGCAACGGCACCTGCAGTACCAGGATCTGACCTTCTTGCAGAGGTGTCTCTGGAATTCTATGACGGGATTGAATGATGGTTGCTGCCGAGGTTTCGTCAGTTACCGCTATGCCTGTGGTTATAGTGATCAGCTTTTTGATATTTACGGCATTGACTGATTCATCTGAGCCTTGGTCAATAACTTTCAGAATGTCTTCCTTCCCCACTAAGGAAAGAGTCAATTGCAATCCTCCTGTTCCCCACCCTCTAGCGATTGGCATCTCCCTTGAAGCGAAGGGCACTTGGTACCCTGGAATGGCAATGGCTTTGAGGGTGGCCCTTCTAATTTCACGTTTAGAATCTTCATCAAAAAAGGCAAAGTTGTAGTTAATTTTCATTTAGTTAACTCCTTTCCCTTTCTTGACTTACGGACACTATCGAGCTCTGACTGGAAGGTCACATAGTGAGGTAATTTAAGATGTGATATAAACCCAGTGGATTCGACGGAGTCAATATGTAACAACACAAACTCCTCGTTATGGGTCGGGTACTCTGCCTTACCTAATTCCAGACAACGGTCCAGGATACTCATGGCAATTGCTTTGGTTTCGTTTTGTCCATAGCAGATTCCATAACCCAGACCAAATTCGACAACTTTTTGACCGTTTTCTTTTTGAGCAGTTGTCGGAAACAAGGTTTCAACTTCCGTAACTTTAATTTCCCCGACATAATATGCATCCTCATCTTCATTCTGGTCATTGAACGGATTATCTACATAAATAGGTAGATTTCCGATCCGTAGTTCCCCCACATTCGGATGCATTGCCCCAAAACTACGTAAAGCAGCATACCCTAACGACGTGACGGCGCCTGTTTGTCCACCAGTTAGGATTTGCAGTCGTGTACTACGGCTGGTTGGAAACTGAACACTTTCTTTGGTGATATCATCCGGATCGCTATCGTTATTAGAACAGGCCGGCAGCAGACCTTCCTCCCGCAAATAATCTAAAACTTTAGGCAGCTTGGCTAAATCAGTCTCCTCACTGTTGACAACTTTGCTTTCCAGATTAAACTCACGCAACCAGTTAATGGCATCTTCATCCGTTTCTTCATTTAATTCAAAATCGATTAAGCGATGAGTATAGTCATAGGCAGCCCCTAAGATTTGTCCGCCGGGAATTTCTTTAAAGCTGGCCGAGATTCTTCTTTCCACTCTCATGTCCTCAGAGTGGACGGTTCGCGAATAATGCTTGCGAGGCAACGTTGAACGGTAAGCTCTCAGTAAAAATACCGCTTCTTCAGGGCTTCCTTCGGCCTGTTTAATTGTAATCGCTGCCAGAGTCTCACTGTAAAGTCTGCCTTCTGACATAACTTGGTCGATCAAGCAGCGCATTCCACTTTCAATCTCCTGACAGTCCATAACGATACCTTTTTTCAGTCGCTCATACTTGAGACGTTTAATTGATTCTTCGATGGCAAGAGTTCCGCCTTTTACTGCAACATACCCCATTTATTCAACCACCTGTTTCGAAATTTGAATAGTGCGCGGCAAACATAAAATGTTGTCTAGAGAATCTGTAAAGATAAGATCAATTCCCATCGGAAATTCAGAGTTTTTATCTGCCCTTAGAACTAGCCATTTATCAGCGATTGTCACTTTAATAAAGTTTTCCTTTTCGATTCCTGGACCTGTCAACGTTAAATCTCTGTCATTGCTCACAGAGTTAGTTTCGATGATAATTGTGGCCGCTTTGTGTGGGTCCCGTAAATCTCCAGGATAGGCCGCTCGGAATGCCTTCTCTAGGTCCTCCAGTCGAGCATCCTTTAAAATGAGAATATAGTCCGCCTGCTCCGTTTCCGTGGCTCTGGCATACGTCAATTGGTTTATTACTTTAGTCATTTCAACTTCACATTGGGAATACACTTTATATTTTACTTCTGTATTAAACAGCATCAGCACCAAAACTAAAGTTGCGTCAAAACAACCGATCTCCAGATCAATCTTGTCTGCCTGATTGCGAAAGTTACTAATCAAGCCTGGTCTAGACATTGACGCTAGCGTTTTGCGGTAAGCCTTTTGCATATCATGAACCAAATCCAGTTTCATCGCCTTGTTACCCCTCTTTTTAAACATCCATAGTTTTAAAGTTTACTTTAGTCTTTAAGACCTTGTTCTTTAAAGTTTCATATTTTTCCTTGATGCAATCCTCTTCAAGCAATAAAACGTTTTTCCATGCTTTTGTCTCGGGTAAATTTGCATTATAAGCTGCATCGATAATCGCCAGATTGTAGACAAGCTCCGGTTCATGTCCCTGAGCCATACCGATTCCTAAATAACCGTCGATCATAACTTTAGATTCTGTAATAAATACCTCACCTAAATAAAATAAGCTTTGCTGAGCGCTTTCCCGTACTTTAACCATAACAAGACTATTATTAGGTTCTTCAATGATCTTGACAGGATAAATTCCAAGTATTTCTTGTGCTAATTGTCTGGAAACCTCTGGTGAACCTTTGATTAATACTTCCGTTCTTTTTTTTCTAAGCATCAATTAGCCTTCCTTTTTAAGTTATATCCGATGACTAACTGTCACCTAGTTCATCATAACTTGTTGCCAAGTTGGGTGATGTTAAAACTCGCTAATCTTTGTAAGTAATAAGTTAAGTCTATCTAAATGATTAACGAACTTTATGTGAGATAATTAAAAAAATAATGAAAGAGCTGTCTCAAAATAGAAAATGCATTTCTATTTTGAGACAGCCCCTAACCCCTAACGAGTATATGAATTTCAGAGAAATTGTTTAAAGCATATGAAAGAAAATAACAAGTCAAAGAGGCCTTGGATATTTTCTTTCATATGCCTAAGGTATGATTCCCCTGCTCGACAAGTCTAAAATGATATAAAATATCAAGTCACTACAATTATTTTGGTGTCATCCTGAGCGAGAGCGAAGGATCTAGGGCCTTAAGATCCTTCGCTTCGCTAAGGATGACAATAAAATGTGATATTAATAGCAAGACAAGGGGTTTCTGCAGCAGAATCAAGGTATGATATAGGAAAAACAATCACTTCTATAAAATATCTTTATAAACTCCAGTACTGTGCCCGTTTTTTTATCCACACAGCCTGATTCTAAGACTAAAAGCGGTATCAAATAAGTGCAATTTAACAAATCTCGTTGAGACTTCGTGGGAAAGGAAACGCTTAAAATACTAGGTTTTGAACAAAATTCTCTGTATCCTTTGCTATGGTAATATTTGAACATTGAGGTAATATCCATTCCCACAGTATCAATGTCCTTAAATACTGATTTAGCAACGTAGGAGATATGAAGAGCGATAGGTTGTTGGTCGATATACCTCAGTCTTCCAACTTTGAAAATCTTGTCATCCCCATCAGTTTTAAGATAATCATAAATTTCCTCATTAAATTTGATTTCCCGACAAAATATTGTCTTTGATTGGAAATCATATCCTTTTTCTAACATTTTTTGGCTGAAACTCACATCACCCGAAAGTACAAGCTCAATCTGTTTATTTCTGTCTTTAACATAGCTTCCTTTCCCCTGTTCCTTATAAACATACCCTAACTCTTCAAGTCTTTCATAGGCCTTCCGAACTGAAATTCTCGGCATCTTGTATTGATCAGCTATTTCATTTTCCGAAGGTAATTTATCATGGGCCTTGTATTGACCAGAGACAATTAGAGAAACTAACTTATCCACTATTTCTATTTCATTTGACATGCTAAACCCCCACTAACAAATTTACATACGCTACTTATTTTGTGGGAGAGTTGATTTTATCTTGTTCTTTAACATATTTTCTGTATTCCGTTGGTGTTTTTTCGTTTTCAACTGCGGTTAATTCTCCAATTTTGACGATGCCTTTCAGTTTATCGTTAATAAAGGTCTGAAAACAGGCCGGAACATGGTCTTGATGATATCTATGCAAGGCAACACATTCCCGACAACGTCCATGCCATTCACACAGTGTCTGGGTACATGTGCACTTGAGGTGTTCAGGGTTGCAGGCAATCTTTCTATTTTCTAAAACCAAATCATAATATTCTTCTTTTGTTCTCATTTGAACTTCCTTTCTAAACTCACTTTATGTTGCATGATTAACCGATTTTTTGCTTCATTCTTAAATCTGAAGCCAATTGAATCAAATCATCCACAGCCCGTTCTGTCGAGCGTCCAGGTATAGCCACCGCTGCCTTTTCTTGCATTCTTTCAATATCCTCCGGATTATTTAAGAAGCGGTTGAGAAGGCGTTCTAATTCCTCTTCTGTCCCAGCAACGTATCCTGCTCCAGAGCGTTGTACAAACTGTGCATTTTCATCTTCCTGTCCTGGGATCGGCTTAAAGATAACAAGCGGCAAGTGTTTGGTTAATGCCTCAGAAACTGTTAATCCGCCCGCCTTAGTGATAATCAGATCGGAAACCTCCATTAATTCCTCAATGTTATGAACATACCCTAGCCGCACAATGGGATTACGAGCCTGAGCACTTACCTCTTCTAAAAAGTGGTATAGTTTTTTATTTTTTCCACACACAATAATGGATTGAACTGGAACCAGAGAATCTGCTAGTCTCATGCAAATTTTTTTCACGCTTTTCCAACCGACGTAAGCCCCTCCCATTAGAAGAAAGGTCGGCAGATCTGGATTTAAGCCTAACTCGGAAATAATATGCCCTCGATCCATTTTTCCTTCGAATTTCGGGCTGACTGGGATTCCCGTCACAAGAATACGTTGTGCTTGGATTCCCCATGACAATAAATTTTTCTTAACGTCAGTACAGGCTACTATGTAACGATCAACACCTGGATGGACCCAATGACTGTGAACCGCATAATCGGTAATTACGGTAATAACCGGAACCTGAAGAATTCGTTCAAGTCTCAGTTGAGCTAAAACCGAAGAAACTGTAGGGTATGTACACACAATGAGATCTGGTTCAAACGCCTGAATGTAATTGAGAAAATCACTACGACCTAATTGGTTAAGAAAACGTTGTATCATCGATTGAGGCTGGAACTTAGCTGTCTTATAATAGAATTTTCCCCAGAGCTTGGGGGTATGTTTAATCATCTCAATATATAAGTTTTTAGCCATAGCGTTTAACCGCTTACTCAAGAAATCACCAAAATCGAGATGTATGATTTTTGCCAAAGGATCCTTAATACGTATACCTTCAATTACAGCTTCTGCCGCTCGAAAATGTCCATTTCCAAACCCAGCAGAGAATACGAGAATTCTTAACGGTTTCACTACTTGCCCTCCCTCTCAACGGCTTTTTCTAACTACCCTTCCTTAAATAGCAGGTGGCAGAAGGCAAATTTCTTCTCTACGCAAATCGTAATGTTAAACGATCTAAGCGATTACAAGTAAAATCCAAAAACCCAGCAGAAGTGGAAATTGTTAGAGGGATCAATATTTCTGAAGCCCTATGATAACTCTCTTCAGAACACCCTTCCTCCAGTGATACCAAGGGATAAAGAGGGCCTGAAACTTTCGCATTATGATCAATCCACTGCGCTGGGTGAGAAAACGGTAAATATATACCACTCTGGGCAGGAAACTTTGTCCAGTTTTTAGTTGCCCATGTTTCGAACTCCTTGTGACCGTCGAAAACGATCCCCAAGGAATGGTGTGGTACACACATGTCTTGGACAAGGTGAAGTGCTGCGCCCAAAAAGAACATTCCTTTATCAACATTTTTAGGAAAAAAAGTAAACGCCTTATTGAAGTAGTACTGGCACTCAGCTGTTGCACCTGGCCAGCCAATGATTCCTTGCTTGTCGGGATCGCTGTAGAAATGATTGACGTTTTTCCACCCGCGGTCTGCCCAGTATAAACCTTTTGTCAACATAGAGTGATATGCCTTGAACAATCTGGCGATATCCTCTTTGCCGTCATGCTGCAAAGCAAGATAAGCCTGTTCCAGACAATGAACATGGGTTACCCCTGGGGAGTCTAGAAAATATTGCAAGGGACCTGCTGAGGCAAGAAGCAACTTTGTCATCTTACCAAGTGTCTGAACTAAAATCCCCTCATACATCTCCATGTCAACACCTCTCCTTTACACTTTGAAATAATTTTATCGTATAACTGTAAAGGAGGTATTATTCTCAGGTTAAGAAACAGCAGAGATTTGTTAAATTCATGTTATTTTTAACGAATGATTGAGGTAACCGCTTAATCATCGACAAGGAATTTCACATAGAACTCTATAATTAAAAGTCCTCAAATGATAACGATAACTTTAACAATAACTTAACACTCATTTCATCAAATTTTTACAATAAACTATTATTATGTAGTAAGGATATGCCGCGAAATAACTCGAATGAATAGGCAGTTTTAGTCTAAAAAAGGAGTTTTCTAATGTTTAAGCCGGTAGATACGAGCCAACAAAAGCTATACCGTCTACTTAGGAACAAGAAAACAATCTGGGTGCTGTATCTAGATATAATTAAATTTCATGAGGTAGAATTTCGCTATGGCTATAAAATTTGCAACCAAATTCTATCTGAAATTGCAAGTGAACTTCATCTTACACTTAAACAACAACGTAATCTCTATCTATTCTCTCATTTTGAAAGTAGGGGTGGGGATGACTTCGTTGTTTATTTTGTTCCTGGGAATAAGACACAATTTAAAATGAAGGAAGTCATTGAGCGATGGGTTCTTCCCTTGGAAGAAAGGTTTAACCGTAGAATTAGGAAACTAGTTAATGAGAAAATTAGCTTGCGTTCCGGACTTGCTCAGTGTATCAACGAATCCGGTCGTGGTGCCGACTATTTACTTTATGCCGCAGTGAAAGAGGCCTTCCTCCTCAATAAATCCGAACCAGATCCCCATTTTTTCGCTCGTCGTGAAGAAATTACCAACGTCCTCGAAGAACCCGACACATACTTAAAAATAGCTTTCCAACCAATCGTTGAAACCCGAAGCGGAGAGGTGTTTGGTTACGAGGCATTGGCTCGTATACCAGGCTCCACTTGTTTTAATAATATTGCTGACCTTTTTCCATTTGCTGAGAAAATTGGGCAGCTCTATCCGATCGATACACTTTGTCGACGTCATGCTATTACTTCTTTCCCTAACATTGTTCGCAACAAAGAATTACTATTCCTCAACATTAACCCCCAGGTCCTAATCGACCCCGAGTTTGCCTCAGGGCATACCAGAAAATTGCTTAGTGAAAAAGGGTTATCTCCAACAGATGTTGTCCTCGAAATTACCGAACGGAGTGCCATATCGGATTTCTCCACATTCAGAGATGCTTTAGATCATTACCGTAACCAGGGTTACCTGATTGCCTTGGATGACGTGGGGGCTGGCTACTCAAGTTTACAGTCTATAGCGGAGCTACATCCTGACTTTCTCAAAGTAGACCGCTCTTTAATTCAAGGAGTGAATGCTGATCCGATCAAATGGGCCTTACTGGAGACTTTTGTCACCTTTTCGAAACGTATAGGGTGCCGTATCATCGCAGAAGGGGTAGAAACTGCAGAAGAGATGAGCACTGTGGTCCAGTTAGGGGTGGATTATGTACAGGGATTTTTCGTCGCAAAACCCTCCTTTAAACGAAAATGCATTAATCCTGCCGTTATAGAAATCCTAGATCCGTTACGTCGATTTAACTCCTTAGATCAAAACCCTATTTTTTCCATGGTCGAGCCCTTACCATTGTTCAATAGCGACGCTCTTGTCCATTCCGTTGAAACATACTTCCGTGAACACCTCCACCAATGGTTGGTGGGGATAATCGAAAACACTCGTTTAGTCGGTGTTATACAGCGCGACAGACTTTTTGCTGCCCTTGGTACTCGCTATGGTGTGTCTCTTTTTTCAGAACGTACTGTTCCCATTTTGATGGATACTAATCCTCTCATAGTGGAAGACACCACTCCTTTAGAGGTGGTATCTAGTCTGGCTATGCAACGCTCTGATGGTCAGTTATATGATGGCATAATTGTAGCTAACCAACGCAAGCCCATCGGGATGGTTTCAGTGGCGAATCTAATAAAAGCTATGTCCGAGAGGCAGATCAAGCTTGCCCAAGGAGCTAACCCACTGACCGGGTTACCAGGTAATCTACGCATTGACCAGGAGATTCGACAACATTTAGAACGGGGTTTGCCCTTTGGCCTTTTGTATGTTGACCTTAACAATTTCAAATATTATAACGACTTATACGGATTCCAACAAGGCGACGTAGCTATCAAGCTGTTAAGCGAGGTTTTACTGCATGCATCCTCTAATACCGCAGAGGAAACCTTTGTCGGACACATCGGTGGCGACGACTTTATTGCATTTTCCTCACCCTTAGACCTAAAAAAATTTTCTGTTACCATTCTTACCCAATTTGAACAATCATGTGCACAAGTAGTTGGTGCAGAAAACCTGAGCGTGGCCCTTGCCGGACTTATTATCAACACTTCAGACCAAAATTGGACCCCCTTACTTGTCTCCGAACGGGCTGCCCAAATCAAGAGAGAAGTTAAAGCAATCGGAGGCAACTCCTTTTTAATACGTTAGTTGGTTCCAATCGCTTACCAAATCCACGTATAGTCGTCTTGAAGTACTGGCTTTCCCAACACTCCCAGTGGTATCAATAACAGGAGATGTGCGTAGGGGCACGATGCATCGTGCCCCTACTTATTCAGTTTAGAAAATCCGATATCGAACGAAAGTGATATCCATCAGGGAGCAGCATAAAATAGGTCATTGAATTATTACCAAATCATAGGGGTCGTGTGTGAATTCTCCATATAACATATCAAACCGCACTACAATAAATACTCCACTTTCATCAATATCAACGCGAACGACAGTTCCTTTGCAGTGATTGAACTTCTCGACACGGTCTCCGACTCGGAACTGATATTGGCAATGAAGGGTCGGGCTAGTTTTTAATCCGGGATTTTGAGCTAACATATATTATGCCCTCCTTTTCTTAATCACACTAGTTCATATATAAAGACTAACATTACTGTAAAGCAATGTACATATATAATTAATATCGTCATAATAATTTTTATTTATTGTTGGTGACGGGCACAGACACCTCCACCCGTTGCTCCATTCGCTGCATATGGCTATGGCGGCGTCGATTCAGGAGTCGGTGTAAGCATTTATTGCTATTGCTATCTTGATTCTTATCGCTTTAGGCGTGATCTTCTAAAAATCTCTTTATAATTTAACTGGCTATCAGCTGAAAAGGTGATAGCCAGTTAAAAATAGAAAAAAGTAAGCATCTCGGGAACCCGAAATGCTTACTACACAATACTTGCATCTATTTAGTGCGCCACCCAGGAATCAAACCTGGAACCTGCTGATTACATTGCTGACCAAGCGATTATATTATCACTCTACTTCTAGTAAATTGGCAAAGGTAAAGACCCATAGGCGGCTTCCTACAAAATTCAGCCCAAGGCCTGCTCCTACAGCTAGTAACTTACAAATAAACATTGGCCAAGCCAAGTAATGGTAAACCCCAACCATTAAGCAGTACGTGATAACCAATGTTAAAAGATTTAGCAACAGGAATTTTATTAATTGTCCCGAGGTTTGGCCGTTTTGCTTAAATGTCCATGTTCTGTTCAGTAGAAAACTGTTTAACCCGCCGCAGGTGTAAGACAAAGTATGGGCCACTAATAGCGAAAAACCCCCAGAGGAGAGAACCGCAAATACTGCTAAATCAATCCCTGTATTGACTGCGCCAACCGTGCAAAACTTTATAAACTCAAGAGGACTATTTTTGAGATTAGCTAACATGCTTTACCTTCCGTCCTTTTTATATTTGATCAACGACAGCTTCTTTATTGTAGACGGGAATTAAAATGGGATAGCAAATTTCTGCGTTCATTCTCTTGCCTTCTACTTTTAATGTTGATAAAATCCCAGCACATCTGAAGCTAAAATAGAACAAAACAAATTACTTAACGATTGCTGCATAAAGCTAATTATAGTATAAACCTGTTACATTTCCGTGACCTTTATATGGAGAATATGTGAAGACTCCCTCACACTACTTGGCATACATGGTCTCAAAATCTGCTTGGGCTTGTTTGAGTACGCTAGAATCACTAGTTACCAGGTCCAACTCATGATTCCTGGTAACCGCACTAACGCTACCATTGGCACTACCTACGATAACAACGGAATCTGTGACGATCATCTTGGCATGGAGTACTTGATTACTCGGATAGAACCGTACTTGCACACCTGCGCTGTTCAATTCTTTGGCCGCTTGGCTGTTAATATTCTTCTCCATTCGTGTATCGAGTAATACCCGGACATTCGCTCCGGCCTTAGCACGATCGGCTAGTTTGTTAATAAGTTCGTGATTGGATAACTCGAAGAAAGCTGCCTGAACGGTTTTCGCCCGATCCAGGTCCGCCAGTATCGCGCTCAAAAGTGACTTACCCGAAAGAATGTCTCGACCTGATATAGGCTCCTCCGTAACTCCAATCGGTAAAGAGGCCCCCAATTGACGCCAATCCGCCTCGAAGACACTTTGTGCTTCATTGGCAGTTGTACCTTCTTCGTATACGTCAGCATCTGCATTTTCAACACTGCCCGTTCCCCAGTTCATCCCGCCGATCAGAACCTGACTATCATCAATCACAAGCATCTTCGCATGTTGGATACCGCCCTTTTGGATAAGTGGAGAAGTGGCTACTTGAACCTTGACATGGTGTGCTTCCAGTTCGAGTATCGCTTTGGCAGTTTGCTTTTCGCTTCCATCGAGCAACGCGAGCACAGGAATCCCGCTATCAGCCTTTTGCTCTAAAAGTGTGATTTCACGTGCATTACCTAGCTCGTACATTTCTAATAAAATGGAGTGTTTCGCGGAGCGGATCATATTGTCTGCGCAATCAAAAATAGACTGACCTTCAAGAAGAGATGGCTGAACGGCTGATACTGGCTGTGAGGTTGTTGACAATGCAGACGAAACCGTTGTTGGTGAAACAGACGCCGCCGTTGGTGTTCCTGATGAGGCACATCCGGCAATAAGAAGAACACCCAATAGTGGAGTAATCCAGCGGAAGGGTATGCGCATACTTCAAACAACTTCCTTTCTATTGAATTGTATACAAGCTTAATAATCTCTTTAAAAATATTATAACGTAGCGGATTTTCATTCCCAAACTTCTCCCTAAAAACAAAAAACCTGCAAAACCAATGGTTATACAGGTTTAGAGGTTCAACACAGCACTCTAAATAATAGGCTTATAAATTAATAGTTTTTATCAGCGTAACCAACCCAGCCGCCTTCTTTAACAAGTGTCTTGTCAAACTCGCCGACTTTGAAATCAATTTCTTCTGATTTATCTGATGAGGTTATCAAAATCTTATCTTTATCGATGTCAATTGTTATTGAAGTGTCTTTCCCCGCGTAGTTCTCAAAAAGATACTCGATCTTATCCTTTGGTAATTCGATTGCCAACATGCCGCAGTTATACATATTCTGTCTGAATATTCTTGCAAAGTTTTCAGCAATCACTATATTGATTCCATTCACTTCCAACGCCCATGGAGCATGCTCTCTGGAAGAACCACAACCAAAATTGGCTCTTGTTACAATCACAGCTCTGTCCATAATATCTTCTTTAGCATTAAATCTGGCAAGAGACAAATCCTCCAACAAATAAGGTTTCAATGCCTCTTTAGTGATTTCAGTAAGATACTTTGCTGGAATGATTTCATCAGTATTGATATCGTTTCTATCTAAGAATAAAACTTTTCCGCTAAATTGTTTCATTTTCCCCTCCGATACTTACGCTTTATAAACTTTAGAATTTGTTATTTTACCTTCAATCGCTGAAGCTGCAGCAGTAGCAGGACTCATCAGATGAACTGTACCGCCCTTACCCATTCTGCCGTTAAAATTACGGTTCGTAGTAGACGCACAGGCTTCACCATTAGCAAGAACCCCATTACTCATGCCAAGACAAGCACCGCAGGTTGGGTTTGTAACGCAAAAACCAGCGTTCTGGAAAATCTCGATCAATCCTTCTTTTAAGGCCATGGAATAAACATCTGGAGTTGCAGGGCTGACAATTGCACGTACGTCATCACTTATCTTCTTATCCTTAAGGATACTTGCAGCGATTCTCAGATCTTCTATACGACCATTGGTACAACTTCCTATATAAACCTGATCGATTTTTGTTCCAGACATTTCATTGACTGTGTTTACTTGGTCAGGTTTGAACCCGAACGTAACCATTGGTTCTAAATTCGTAATATCATATTCATATACTTTTTCATAGGAAGCATCCGCATCCGAAATCCATTTTGAGTATTCTTTCAAAGCGTCTTCCTTTGTGCTAAATTCGTCTTTAATGAAACCCCATAGGTATTCGACGGTTGTCATATCAGGGTAGCAGATTCCACTAGTGCCTCCGGCTTCAATTGCCATATTGCACAATGTCATACGTGATTCCATTGACATGGCATCGACAACCGGTCCTGTAAACTCTATGACCATGTTCGTTGCACCGTTTACAGTTAGTTCTCTAATAATGAAGAGAATCAGGTCTTTAGCATAAACGCCCGGTTTTAAGGTACCATTAAGCACAAATTTAATTGTTTTCGGGAAGTGGAAGGCACATACGCCCTTAAGTATGCCGACTTCAAGGTCAGTCGTTCCGATACCTGCAGCAAAAGCTCCAAACGCTCCATGAGTACATGTATGCGAATCACCCATGATAACAGTATAACCCGGTCGTACGAATCCTTTTTCAGGGAAGATCGCATGACAAACACCATTTCTTCCAATATCAAAAAAGTCTTTGATACCATGCCTTCTAGCCCAATCACGTAGTATCTTTCCCTGTTCAGCAGTTTTAGAATCTTTGGCAGGTGTTACATGATCTATGACAGCTTTTATTTTCGTGGGATCAAAGACTCTGTCCATTCCCCTTGCCATAAGATCCGTGATTGCAATCGGTGTGGTAATTTCGTGACAGAAAACTCTGTCCAATTTTAAAACATGCGTATCCGGAAACGGCATGTTTACCCTGTGTGCATCAAATATTTTCTCAGCTATTGTTTTTCCCATCTTCTTCTCCTTTTATTTTTTCATTGAGATCTCTAAATTGTGCTGAGGGTGTAAACCTTCTACCCATTTTATAATAAATTCTCGTCGGATAAAAGGATAATTTACACTTTATTAAACCCAGCTTGGTCGTCTTAGGGGTCTTTTATGTTTGTTTTGAACTTCCCTAAATCCTCTAAATGCGCATTATTAAAAATTACTGATTTACTATTATACAACGTTTTAGCTATGGATACACCAAACGTATCAAGATAATTTTACCATGATCAGAGTTCATGCGGGTTAAGGTCTTTGAATATCCAAGTTTGAGGCGTTTTACTGTCAAGGATGAGTTTAAATAAGCTCCTACAAAATAGGGGCTTATTTAAATACCCAAATACTTTTATAATTTTTCTAAAATAAGACGTTTTAGCAATTACTTTGCAGCATCGTCTGTAATTTATTACCTGCATTTTCTTTTAATGGGTATTTGGCATCTTTAAATAGGAATAACAAGCTTGAAATTTGTATATTTATCCATTTGTGAATCCACCATTATTGTACCTCCCAGTTTCTCTACCTCTGACCGTACAGCAGCAAGACCTACACCTCTACCTGAAAGCATGTCCACTGTATTCTTAGTTGAAAAGCCGTCTAAGAAAATTGCTTCCATTATTTCTTCCTTAGAGAGGTTGTTGATCTCGCTTTCTGTGTATATTTCTTTGTCCTTGACCTTTTTTCTTATACCTTCAATATTGATTCCTTTTCCGTCGTCAGTTATATTAATAATAAATTTGTCGTCATATTTTTCAATATGACAAGCAATTTGTCCATATT
>Ga0209415_10002342_pt1 | contig 35526 bp, 29 predicted proteins | sample PeaSoiSIISIP2007_FD_187696 | JGI IMG/M metagenome (GOLD analysis project Ga0209415, IMG submission 187696) | Peat soil microbial communities from Weissenstadt, Germany - SII-SIP-2007 (SPAdes) (version 2) | ecosystem: Environmental > Terrestrial > Soil > Wetlands > Peat | place: Germany... | reverse complement strand
GTTTTCGACCGGATGTTCCCAGGGTGCACGACCTCCTGTCGTCTTCGAATGTGCTGCTGGCCTTCCGGTCGTCTCCGGGTGTTTTGCTAGCGCGCGGCTCGGCGACGGACTCCGCCACTACCAGATGAATGAAGTGCAGCGGAAGAAGACGGGCCTTCCGCACGGGCAGAAATAGGCGCGGCTGGCAGCCCCCGGCTTGCGTTTTCGTTTCGAGGCGAACCTGTCAAACCGAGACTGGGCGGGGATGCTCATTGTAAGGAAGCGCGCGCGAGGTTACCAGGTGCCCGTTGGTTAGATGCGCCCATGGGCATTTGGTAACTGCGATTGGCCTCAAGCTTTCGGCGCCACGAACGATGAGGAATTCAGGAGCGAATGTGACCTTGAACGTCTCAAATGCGGCTGAACCGAGCACGGCTGTCTCCAATCCGAGCGCGGCCGCAGAACAGCGCGCCGGAAAGTACCTGGCGTTTCGGCTGGGAAAAGAAGACTTCGCCATCCAGGTATTGAAGGTTCGCGAAATCGTGGGGATTCAAGACATCACGTCGGTCCCGCAGATGCCGGGCTACGTCAAAGGCGTGATCAACTTACGCGGTAAGGTGATTCCGGTGGTGGACCTGCGGCTAAAATTCGGACTGGCGGAACGGGAATACACGCAGCGGACCTGCATCATCGTGGTGCAAGTACACCACGGGGGAATTCCGATCCAAACCGGCATTATTGTGGACGAAGTCTCGGAGGTCCTCAATCTGGTGGCCGGCGAAATTGAAGACACACCGGATTTTGGAGAGGACGTTGGGACGCCGTATCTGCTGGGTATGGCGAAGGTGAAAGGCAACGTGAAAATGTTGCTGAACATCGACCAGGTGCTGGCCAATAGTGAAACCTTGTCGCTGAGCGACATGTTGCACTAGCTAGAACCAGTCCCGCTGAACTAGCACTCGCGGGTTCACTCGACGCCTTGCGGCGATACGTCCACCGAAACGCTGATCACCTGCTCGCCGCCACCCAGCGCCACACCTTTCACCGGCGTCACATCGGAATAATCGCGGCCCCACGCCACGGTAAAGTGGCCGCCGTGCGGCATCACGTTGTTGGTGGGATCGAAATCCTGCCAGCCAAACACCGGGCACCACACCGAAACCCAGGCATGCGACGCCTCATCACCGGCGAAATCGCCTCCGCTGCGCAGATATCCGCTCACGTAGTGCGCCGGCAGTTTCAGCGATCGCAGGCACGCGATCATGAAGTGCGCGAAATCCTGACACACGCCCCTCCGCGTACGCAGCACTTCATCCACCGGAGTCCAGATGGTTGTCGCGCGGCGATCGTAGTGAAACTCGGTGAAGATGCGACACGAGAGATCCTCGACGGCGCTCAGCAATGGACGGCCCGCGGCGAACGAACTGGCGGCGTATTGCGCAAACGGCGCCCCAACGCGGATGGATGGCGATTCAAAAACAAACTGCCCCGCTTCGAAGGTCTCGGAGGTGTCTCTTTTCAAAGTTTCGTCGCGGACCTGCTCCCAGGGTGGCGACAGTTCCAGGGCCGGAGGAGCGGAGGCCTCCAGATCGGCCAGGCAGCGCGATGTGATGATCAACTCACGATGCGGCTCGGCGATGGAGAAAAAGGTAACCTCGTTCCCGAAGTAATCCTCCAGCGTAACCAAGGAATCGGGCGTAGGGGTGACGTCGAGCCCGTATTCAAGAACGGTTTGGTGCTTGCGTGGGCGCGGCGATAAGTGCACCTCGGTATGGCACATGGAGACCGGCCCGGAGTACCAGTAGCGAGTGATGTGCGTGGCGAGAAGTTTCATTGTGTCTCTTGTTAATGTGAATCCTCAAAGACGCCGGGATTGCGCGGCATGGCTGAAGTAAGCGCGGGTGAGCGTTTCCGAAAGCAGAGTCAAGTCGGCGATCAGCTTGCCCAGCAGATCTTCGCGAGCTTCGGCCGCCGCGCGCTCTCCGGCGCGGGCCATGTCTCGCACGTCGATGAGTTGCACCGTATTGAGTAACGAAATCGCCATGCGCTCTTCGGCGGGCCGGCGGATCGATGTCTTGCTGCCGGGAAGTTCGCCAATATGTTCGCGCAACCGCGCAAACTGAAAAGCGATGGATCGCGGGTTGGCTTCGTCCGCCAGCAGGAGATCCAGGACTAAGTCCACTTGCACGGAGGTCAGGTAGCGCGACCGATAAGTGATGGAGCTGTCGGCCATCTCCAAAATCGCTTCCAGCACGCCGACGCCGCCAAAGGCCTCCTTCGGCAAACCATTGCGCAGCAGCTCCACCATTTGGATGGCGCGTTCCAGGCGGCGGCCTATATCCAAGAAACGCCAGCCGTCGCCGCGAGTCATACTCTCCATCACCAGACCGCCGAACGCCGAAAGCGTGATAATTGCGCTGTTCAACCGATCCTGCGCGGCACTGACGAGAAATTCGTCGGAGGGCGGCTGTGTGGAAAATTGCTGGTCCAATTGATTGACGATGAGCCAGGCGTCCACGGAGATACGGTCGCGCAGCAGCCAAGCCACGCGGCGCACTTGATGGATGTTGGAGACCAGGCCGTTGGCCGCGGCCGGTTCGTAAATCATCGAGAGCACTTCGTGTTCGGCGGCAGCCGGTTTTTCCCCGGCGACATAGCCCAAGGCGGCAAGAATTTCGAGACCCGCTCTCAAACCAGCGGCACGAGTGGCATCCTCTTCCTGGAAGAAGCGCGAAAGAATGGCGCGCGAGATTCGCACTGCGGCTTCCACGCGCTCGGTGTAGCGGCCGAGCCAGAAGAGATTATCCGCTACGCGGCTTGGAAGGTCGAAGGTGGCTCGGCTGACGTCGAGCGGGTGCGTAGCCGGACGCAGCAGAGTGAACGGAGGCACCGGCCCCTCGCCCAGCACCCAAGTATCCTTGCTGCCACCGCCACGCTGGATGGATACCACCATGCTGTCGAGTGAAGTGGAGACGCGCGTCAGACCGCCCGGCATGACGGCATAGCTTCCACCCGATGGCACCGCATACACTCGAACAACCATGTGGCGCGGATGGAGCGGACCATCTTGCCAGACCGGCACGGTAGAAAGCGCGACGCGCTCCTGCGCTACGTAGCGCTCGGGTTCAGCCCGCACGCGATTGAGCAGCGCCTCGCGTTCCTTGCCGCTGAGAGCCGCGCCGAAAATAGGGTCGCCGCGCGTGCCCGGGAAAGTGGGCTTCAGCACCAGGTCGCCTAAGTGATCGAGCACATACTGCAGCGGCTCTTCCTCGCCGCACCACCAGGTGGCGACGGTCGGAATCTTCAAATCCTCTTTCAGCAAAAGACTGCTGAGCCCCGGAAGGAAGGCGGCATAAGCGGGAGACTCCGCCAGGCCAGATCCCAGCGAGTTGGCGATGGCCACATTGCCGGAGCGCACCGCCTGCAGCAGCGCGGGCACACCCAGCATGGAATCGCCGCGCAGCTCGAGCGGATCGCAGAACTGATCGTCCTGACGGCGTACGATGACGTCTACCGGAAGCAGGCCGCCCAGCGTCTTTAAGTACACGCGGTTATCGCGGACAGTGAGATCGCCGCCTTCGACCAGCGTATAGCCGAGATAGCGGGCCAGGAACGCATGTTCGAAGTAAGTCTCGTTGTAAGGGCCCGGCGTGAGAAGCACGATGCGCGGGTTTTCGCGATGAGCGGGCACCAGGCGCTGCAGGGCTTCGCGATAGGTCTGGAAGAAATTGGCGAGCCGGCGGATATGGGATGCGCGGAATATATCGGGCAGGACGCGCGTGGTTACTATGCGATTCTCGAGCGCATAGCCGGCGCCGGATGGAGATTGCGTGCGATCGGCCAGCACCCACCATTGGCCGTCGGGCGATCGCGCCAGATCGGCGGCGTACATGTGCAGGAACACGCCTCCCGGCGGCTCGATGCCCCAGCAAGGGCGCAGAAAAGCAGGATTGGGAAAAACCAACTCGGCCGGTAGCATCTTCTCGCGCAGCAAACGCTGCGGCCCGTACAGATCGGCCAGGATGGAGTTGAACAGCATGGCCCGCTGGATGACCGCGGCTTCGATGGTCTTCCATTCGGCCGGGTCCATCATCAGCGGAACCGGATCGAGCGGCCAGGGGCGCGAAGTACTTTCGGGATCGCTATAGACGTTGTAGGTGATCCCGTTGTCGTGGATCAGCCGCTGCCCTTCGCGCCAGCGACGTGTGAGGCCTTGGTTTCCCATCGCAGTAAGGGATTCCGAAAGCGGTCCCCAGTGCGGGCGCAGTTGCTTGCCGGTGCCCAGCACTTCGTCATAGAAGCCGGCCGTAGCCTCATAACTCGACACAGGATCCAAATGGCCAGAGGGCGGCGCTGTAAGCTTGCGGGTCATCCAGGAGTATCTCTGCAGTTTTGCACACCAACACTGCGGCGCCAATGAGCGCTAATCCGCCGCGACCGCACCCTGATGAGCCGCGACCGCACCCTGATGAGCCGCGACCGCACCCTGATGAGCCGCGACCGCGTTCTACTGAGCCGCGACCGCACCCTGATGAGCCGCGACCGTGAGGGAGCGGTATAAAATAACCGTGCGTGACGTACCTGATCACGTTCTCGTGCTATGGTGCTCACCTGCACGGGGACGAAGGTGGTTCCGTGGATCGGAGCCATAATGTATTTGGACATCGCACGATTGAGGCGGATGCGGCGCGTGTATCCCGCGTGAGAGATCTGCTGGATCAGGAGCCGTTTTTGTTGAATGCTCCCTCCCGGAGCGTCGTTTTGGCCGCGATCCGGGAGGTTTGCTTGCATCGCGGATGGTTGCTTCTGGCGGCTCACGTACGTACCAGCCATGTTCATATCGTGGTCGACGCTGAAACGAAACCTGAGAGGGTCATGAATGCCTTCAAATCGTACGCTAGCCGTCGATTGAACGAGTTCGGCGCGGATCGTCCGGATCGAAAGCGATGGGCGCGCCACGGAAGCACGCGATGGTTGAACGATCAGGAGGACATTGCAGCCGCGGTTCGTTACGTGGTTGATGGACAGGGCGAGGCTATGGCGGTGTTTGTGGCGGAGGCGTAGACGAGGCGCTCCCTCACGGTCGCGGCTCATAATGATCCATCCGCGGGGCTGGGCGGTGGCCTCCGCAAGTCGAGCGTGAGTGGAAACTTGGGGTTTTCTTCGGGAGCTGGGACGCGCATCGGCCCCGCCGTGTGACCGAACGGGAAAAACCGGGATCCACGGCGCGCTTCTGCTTCGTTCGCATTCACCGGGAATGTGTCGTGACTGCGGCCGCCGGGGTGCGAGACATGGTACGAGCACCCGCCCACCGAGCGGCCGGTCCAGGTGTCCACGACATCGAAAGTCAAGGGCGTATGCACGGGAATGGTGGGATGCAGGCAAGACGGCGGCTGCCATCCGCGATACCGCACGCCCGCCACCCATTCGCCCTGCTTGCCGGTGAAATGCAGCGGCAGACGGCGCCCGTTGCACGCCATTACGTAGCGCTCCACCAGCCCCTGCATCTTGATCTGCAACCGCTCCACGGACGAATCGACATAGCGCGCGGTGCCGCCCGCGCTGCTCTCCTCGCCCAGCACATACCAGGGCTCCGTGGCTTGGCGCAGTTCAATATCGATGCCAGTGTGATGCGCGTGTCCGAACACCGGATAACGAAACTCGAAATGCGGGGCGAACCATTCGGCTTCGAGCGGATAGCCGGCATGGTTTAGATCGCGCAGCACATCGTGAAAATCTTGCGCGACAAAATGCGGCAGCATGAATTGATCGTGCAGGCGGGTGCCCCAATGGATCGGGCTCTGCATGTAAGGCGCTTTCCAAAACCAGGAAATAAGCCCGCGCACCAGCAACTGCTGCGTGAGGCTCATGCGGGCATGCGGCGGCATTTCGAAGCCCCGCAGTTCGAGCAGGCCCAGCCGGCCGGTGGCTGAATCCGGCGAATACAGTTTGTCAATGCAAAACTCAGAGCGGTGCGTGTTGCCGGTAACATCCACCAGGATGTGGCGCAAGATCCGATCCACCAGCCAGGCAGGGACCGGGCCTTGCTCGGGACCCGGAATCAGGCCGAAGGCGATCTCCAGTTCGTAGAGGCTGTCCTCCCGCGTTTCGTCGACCCGCGGCGCCTGGCTGGTCGGTCCGATGAAGATGCTCGAGAAAGCGTATGACAGCGAAGGGTGATTCAGCCAGTAGGCAATCATGCTGCGAAGCAGATCGGGACGGCGAAGGAAGGGACTGTCGGCCGGAGTAGGTCCGCCCAGAACGAAATGATTGCCTCCACCGGTTCCGGTGTGGCGGCCATCCAGCATAAACTTCTCGGCGCTCAGACGCGATTGGCGCGCGTCCTCATAAAGCGCCGTGGTGTTGGAAACCAACTCCTGCCAGTTGGCGGCGGGATACACGTTCACTTCGATGACGCCGGGGTCGGGCGTGACCTTGACTTGGCGCAAGCGTGGATCTTCCGGCGGAGGATAGCCTTCGATAACCACCGGCATTTCCATATGCTTGGCTGTATCTTCGATCGCGGCCAGCAGGTCGATATAGTCTTCGGCCACCATCAACGGCGGCATGAACAGGTACAAGCGTCCGTCGCGCGCTTCCACGCACAAGGCCGTGCGAACGATCCATGGCGCGGACTCGCCGGGGGCCGGCTTGCGATCCGAATTCGATTGCTTCTTGGATTGCTTTTGCGATTGCAGGCGCGGAGCCTCCATCGGAGCAAATCGCGGCGGGATGGGCAGCGGCGCGCGATTCACCATGGGATCCACTGGATAGGACACCGGAGCTTCCGACGGCGAAACCCACGGCAGGCTCGGCAGCGGAAGGCGCAGACCGACCGGGGAATCGCCGGGCATCAAGAATAAATGCTGGCCGCGCAGCATCCACAGCCCGGTCTGCCACTCGGGTCCATTCAAACCCGGTGCGCGTTGTACGGGGAGCACAAAGCCGGTGGGCGTATCGAGCCCGCGCTCGAAGACTTTGCGGAGGCGCTCGCGCTCTCCCGCGTCGCCCAGCCGATTATCCACCGGATCGACGTTGACGGGTAATTGGCGCTCTTTCTGCAAATAGTAGAGGGGATCTTCAAAGGCCGGGTTGACGTATTCGGGATCGAGACCCAAGCGCCGAGCCAATGTCTCCGCGAAATGTCGCGCCTCGAGCGAGCCGAAGTCGCTGCCAAACCGCTCCTGGGCAAGCAGGGAGCGGTCGTGCCACAAGGGAACTCCGTCGGCGCGCCAGTAGCAGGTGAGAGCCCAGCGCGGCAGCGGCTCGCCCGGGTACCATTTGCCCTGGCCGTAATGCAACAGCCCGCCGGGAGCGAAGCGCTTCCGCAGGCGGTCCAGCAAACGCTCGGCGAGCTTGCGCTTTTCTGGACCGAGCGCGGCGGTGCTCCACTCGGCTCCGTCCATGTTGTCGATGGAGACGAAGGTCGGTTCGCCGCCCATCGTGAGCCGAATGTCGCCGGCGCAAATGTCCTGATCGATCCGGCATCCCAGGGCCTGGATGCGCTGCCACTGGGCGTCGGTATAGGGCAGAGTGACGCGCGGATCCTCGTGGATGCGGGTCACCGACATCTCGTGCGTGAACTCTACGGCGCATTCCTCGACGGCGCCCGAGATCGGAGCGGCGGAGGAAAATTCGGGAGTGGCCGCGAGCGGGATGTGACCCTCGCCGGCGAAGAGTCCCGAAGTGGGATCGAGACCGATCCATCCCGCACCCGGGAGGTACACCTCAGTCCATGCATGCAGATCCGTAAAATCCTGATCAGGGCCCGGCTGGCCATCCAATGGCTTCAGGTCGGGCTTCAACTGGATCAGGTAGCCGGAGACGAAACGCGCGGCCAGTCCGAGATGACGCAGGATTTCGACCAGCAGCCAGGCGCTATCACGGCACGACCCGCTTCCCAGCGTGAGCGTCTCTTCGCTCGATTGGACCCCCGGCTCCATGCGAATCAAGTAGCGGACCTTATGCTGCAACTGCTGGTTCAGATCGACAAAAAAATCGATGGAGCGGCGCTCGGACAGGTTGATGGTTTTCAGATAGGCGGAGAGCTTGGGCTCGGCGGGTCGAACTTGACGAAAGGGCGCTAATTCGCGTTCGAGAGCGGGCTCATAGCAGAACGGGTATTTGTCCGCGTAGGGCTCCAAGAAAAAGTCAAACGGGTTAATCACGGTCATTTCCGCGATCAAGTCCACGTCGACCGATAGGCGCCGCACGGGCTGCGGGAAGACCACGCGCGCTAGGAAGTTACTCTGCGGGTCCTGTTGCCAGTTCAGGAAATGGGGCTTCGGTTCGACTTTCAGCGAATACGCACTAACCGGCGTCCGGCAATGCGGCGCAGGCCGCAGCCGGATGGTCTGCGGAGACAACCCGACCAACCGGTCGTACTGATAGACGGTCCGGTGATGCAGCGCGACGCGGATAGGCATAATGGCTGAAGATATAGGCGGCCAACGGTGCCTTCAGCATCCACGGACCGGGGGGAGACTTGTGATCGATTATACCCCGGCCCGCGCAACAACCGCGTTGCTATCGTTTTGTTTGGATGACCGCTCCCTGTGGTCGCGCCTCGGAAACGGGTCGCGGCTGAGAAATACGCCGATTAGCGCGCGACGGCCAGCACTCTGGCTTGGTCCGGATGCTCGTAGATCGCTTTCATCGTATCGATAACGTCGGTGTAAGTCAGTTCGGCAGTGGCTCTGTCTTCGGCGAAGAGCACCACGTCGTCCAGGCTAAGAATGCCTACCAGCGCACCTTCGTTGTCCACCACAGGCAGACGCCGTACTTGCTGCGCCCGCATGGTGGTGAGAGCGGTGTGTATATCATCTTGTGGCAGGCAGAAGAACACCTTGGGTAGTGCGACGTCTCGCACGAAGGTATCGCCGGCCTTCGCGTTGCGAGTGCCCAATGCGATAGAAACATCGCGGTCGGTGATCATGCCGATAGCACGGCCATTCTCCACTACTGGAAGGGCGCCGCAGCCTTGTTCCCAAAAGATTCTTACAACGGTCGCCAGATTCGCATCGGGATTGCAGAATCGGACGCCTTTTACCATGGCATCTTGGACTTTCATAACTAAGGTCCTCTCTGGCGTCGACCCTGAGGGGTACGATACCAAGCTTAGTGCTTGCACATAACCGTCCAAGACAAGATTAAGACTTTTCAATGAACGAGAGGGCGCGGTGGTGGAAACTGAGAAGCTTCACCCAGCGCTGCGCGCCTCAACGCAGGCCCATTCCGCCTATTTCTTGAGCGTTCGAATATACGCGACGATATCGGCAGCCGAGCCCGATGCGGCGGGCACCGCCTTCATCTTGCCTTTGCCGTCCGTGATGACCTTCTTCAGTTCGTCGTCGCTCATGGCCTGGACCTCGGCAGACTTGAGGTCCTTGATGTCAACCTTCATCATTTTGGCCATCGCGGGATTCGCCGCGCCGTCCGCGCCATGGCAGGCTTTGCAGGACTTGTCATAAGCGGCCTTCCCGGCGGTGGCGTCAGCGGCCTGAGCAGCGGTCGCCGCGGCTGCGGCAAACCCGAGAACAAGTAACAGAGAGCGCATCGATAGTCTCCTAGTGGTTTGTGACCGTTCGTGTTTTCAGAATATCAGGCGCGGACCGAGCAGCGCATGCTTCAACGCGGGCTCCTAAGTTCTACTTCTTCAAGGTTCGCACGTAGGCGACGATGTCGGCAGCCGAGCTCGCTGCGGCGGGCATCGCCTTCATCTTGCCTTTGCCGTCAGTGATGGCCTTCTTCAGTTCGTCGTCGCTGGTCGCCTGGACTTCGGGAGACTGCAGGTTCCGCATGTCGACCTTCATCATTTTGGCTATGGCCGCGTTCGCCGTGCCGTCCGCGCCGTGGCAGGACTTGCAGGATTTGTCGTAAGCTGCTTTTCCAGCCGTCGCATCAGCAGCCTGAGCAGCCGTCGCCGCGGCGGCGGCAAAACCGAGAACAAGGAATATAGAGCGCATTGATAACCTCCTAGTGGATTTGTTGAACAGGACGCATGATCAAGGATGTCCCGGACGATTGGAGTTCAAATAGGCGATCAGATCGGCCATTTGCGCCCCATCGAAGCGCGGCCACCCAATGCCCTTGGATTTCATTTGATCCAACATGCGGGGTCCATGGCGCCAGAGGACGGAAACCATGGCCGCACCGGTGAAATCGCGACCCTGGATCGGCAGCCGCGGGGCGCCGCTCGAAGCGTCGTTATGGCAGACCGTGCAGTTCTTGCTCGCAAAGACCCGGCTACCCGAGGCTGGATGGCCCGAATCCTCGAAAAACTTCGCGGCCCAAAAGGAGCTGACCAGGTCGCGCATCTGGCCGGGAGAGAGGTTGACGGCTGGGGCGCCGGCCGCCGCCATACGAGGGGCGTGGTTCCACATCTCGGCCGCGATCTCGGTGAGCGTCTTGCCCTGGACCTGGGCTGCCAGCGCACCCACGGTGTGGTGGCACTTGGCGCAACCCGCGGATTGGAATACCGCATCACCGGCTTCCCCGGCTTCGATACGAAATGAGCCGGTTTGCTCGCGCGTACCCGGCAGATTGCGGAGATACACCAGCATATCGGTGAGATCCTGCGCGCCGATTTGCGGAAGAGCAATTCCCTTGGATGCCGTCGCGGCCTCCATTTGACCGCGGTGATTCCACATGGCGTCGAGTAGCGCGATGGGGTCGGCCAGCGCGTCCCATTCTCTCACTGGCTTGGCCGCGGGACTCTTCGCGCCCGCGTCGGGGGACGATGTCAGACCGTGGCAACCGGCACACCCGGCGCTTTCGAAGGCTCGCTTGCCGCGTCCGGCATCTCCGGGTTTTTCAAAGAAACGCGCCGCATAGAAGAAAGCCATCAGGTCCTGAGCGGCTTGCTCGTCGAGTTCGCCGGCGGTGATTTGGCGGTCACGCATGGCTGCCCACATGCCGGGGGCGTGGTTCCACATGGTGGCCGCAAGAGTGGCGGGAGTAAAGCCGCGATCGATCATGCGTCCCAGATCCGGACCGGCTTTCGCGTCATTGGCCCGGCCAGTTCCGTTGACGTTGTGGCACTGAATGCAGGCCAGCGTTTGGAACAGACGCCCGCCCCGCTCCGAATCGGCCATAAAGCCCGCGGCCTGCGCCGCCAGCGCCGAAACCAAGAGTACAAATAATGTTCGGCTCATCGGCTTAACCTCAATCCTGTGGTCACCAGGTGCGTCCGGAATCCTTCATAGAGATAGAACGTTTCGCCGTATCCGTAGTAGCGCCATTCGGTGAACCAGCTCACGTGACTGCCAAAAGGTACCCGTAGCTTGACGATCGGCTGATAATAGCTGGTCGGCCGGCTCCCGGAGGAGATGAATAACGAGCCTCCCGCAGATAGTTTAGGAGCAAATCGCTTGCCATGCGGCCAATTCAAGTCGATCAGCGCGGTCGCGGCGTGGGAGTTGTCGCGATAGGCCGAAAGTTGCGACGACAGGTTCCCGGAATCGAGATACCCGATGTTGGACTTCAGATCGGACCGTGAATAGGAACCCTGGATGTCAAAGACTTTACCGCCGCGTGGCGACCAATACAGCGAGAGCGACTCTTGGTGCGACGAATAGTCATAATTGGTCCCGGCCAGCGGATTCTGATTGTTCAACAGCGTGAAATCACCCGTGACGCTGAGCGACTGTAACGGCTGATAGTGCACCTGCGCTCGCACCTTTTGATAATTATAGAGACTGGTCCGGAAGTAAACCCCGCTGCTGGACGCTCCCTCGACTTCGCCGGTCAGCGAGATCTTCTGCGAAGGCCGGTAGGTGGCTGAGCCTACACCGATGTTTTGCCGGAGTTGTTCCTGGTCGGCGCTGGCGAGACCCTCGGGCGGCAAGAAAGCGTAGCGCGCGTCGCCCCACACGTAACGATAACCGCCGCGCAACGTAAGCTTGGGGATCCCGTCGAAAAAGATGTCGAGCGCCTCCTGGTTGTAATTGGTGACCAACGTAGATGCAATCAGTTCACTGAGCGGCAGCGCAGCGTAAGGGGATAGCGCGAGCGTCTGGGTGGAGGCGGCCGATCCGGCGTCATGTAATCGGTCGGTCATCCAACTCTCTACGATGCGCACATGCTGGAACGGGCGAATCTCAGCGCCCAGGCTCCCTGTGGTGTGCGGTTGCTCTGCCGCTGCGTTGAGGATTTCCTGTTCGCTCGAATAAAACAGAACCTGGCTTTGCAAATAAAGATTGCCGGCATCGGTCTGTTGATAGTGAACGTTGCTGTTCGGCTGGCTGAAGAGGAACTGTCCGTAGATATCCAGCCAGCTGGTGGGGTTGGCCGTCACCAAAGCTTTGCTGTAGGCGCTCGATCCGCCAATCCCGTAGGCGGCCAAGAGACTGGTCAGATCCAAAGTCTGGCCGAAAAGAGGCGCCGAGAAATTGCCGAAATTCACCGAGCCTGGATTCTGATACAGGCTCTGATCGCTCTTGAATGCCGTGCCGCCCTCTTCCAATGTCACGTGAAAATGGGGCCTTTCGAATCGGACGCCGCCGCGGTACAAATCCGTGGAATCGCGCTGCGTGTTGGGAACAGGGTACGCGTTGCCGTCGGTGACAAAGACCGAGGCGCCGGTGCCGGAGCTCGAGTCATGATCCCATCCAAAGTAGGGAGTCCACCAATGGCCGGGCCGGATGTCGAGCGAGAGCGCTGCGATCTTGCGGCGCGTGTCGAAGGATTGCTCATCCAAGACCACGCCTTGGCCGAGCAGCGGGTCGGCGTAGGAGGGCAGGAAGTTGAAATAGGCAAAGTCGCGAAAGTCCGCGTTGAAATCGTAGACGCCCGACTTTTTGGCTTCCACATGTGCTGATGACGACGGCTCGGCGCCCCACGCGGTGGCACGTACCTGAATCGTGTCGAACCAGTGGTGTTTCGGATCGGCGAGTGTGAAGTCGGCGCCAAGCAGCTTAGGGCCCTGATGGACGTCGATGATACTTCGATACGCATCGTAGCTTCCGCCAACACCCGGGATGAAAACGTAGCCCAAATCAATCGACCCGGTGAGCGCTGGTTCGGTGGAAGGCACGGGCGAAGCTGCATCGCTGGTGGTGGAGGCTGCGGCGGGCGCTGGGTTTGCCGCCGGCGCGGCGGGCTGCTGCGCCAACACCGGCAACCACACGAAGATGGCGATGAGCGTCTTCATTTGAGCAGGTTCCGATCGACATGGCTGCCGTGAATCTTCTGATGACACACGGTGCAGTTCTGAAACGTGGGCAAGAGCAAATTGTGAAACGTCGGTGGCACGACGCCGGCCACTTTCACCGGCGCGTTCGGAAGACTAGCGTGGCACTCCAGGCAGACGAAACGAACGTCAGCGCGATTCAGCATCCTCGGGTTCGCGGAGCCATGCGGCTCGTGACAAGCCTGGCAGCCTTCAAAGCGCACCGGTGCGTGTTCGAAGGTGAATGGGCCGCGCTTGTCGCCGTGGCAGCCGAAGCACCCCGGCTCGTTGGCCGCGAAGATCTGGAGCATCGCGGGCCGAATGCTGCCATGGGGATTGTGGCAGTCCACGCAGCTCATGTCGCCTTCCGGGAGCTTGTGATGGAATGGCCGCTGGAATTGCGCCCAGACGTTTAAGTGACAGCTTCCGCATTGTGCGTTAATCGCTTCGGCCTTGCGAGCCACCAGCGGTTCGCTGGCATGCACTTTGTGACAGGCCGTGCATGAAATCTGATTCCGGGCGTGACTGCTCTCCAGTCGGCCCACGTGCGTGGGCTGATTCAGATGGCAGGTGAGACAGATCTTGTCGGCGGCGGCGGCCGTCAGTTTCGCTGGATTCCGGATGTTATCGGCCGATGGTCCCTCTGTGTGTGCTTGACCGGGACCGTGGCAGGACTCGCAGGCCCGTCCCTGCCATCCCTTTCTTGCCTCAACCTCTAAGGGATGATGAGGGCTCTTGGCGAAACTGTTGTAGATGTCTTCGTGACAGATCTTGCAGGTATCCGAGCCTGCGAACGTCGGTGCCTGAGGAGCTTGAGCGGCTGCCTGAGGAGCTTGAGCGGCCTGAGGAGCTTGCGCGGCCGCCCGCGGAGGAGCAGCCGCAGCCAGGGAGAGAACGAGCACAACTGCGTGCCATCGTGTCATGGTAGAGATTGGGGAGGAGAGGGCCTTCCCTCCCCTCCGGACAAATTAGCTATTTGGTGTGCACCGCGTCAACGTCAAACTGCGCGGGTGCGACGTGACATACTGTACAACTCTCGCCGAGCGAATCGGTATTCGCCAGGAAGTGAGCCGCTGCGTCCTTGGCAGCGTGACATCCAGCACAAGCCCCCGCAATCGGCTGCACTGTCGGGTTGATATAGTACTGCGGATTGGTGACCGCGTTCAGGCCGAGTGGCAGATTCTCTTCGGTGTTAACACCATTGGCATCCTGGGTGTGGCACATCTGGCAGTTCTGCAGATAGGGGGCACCTCCGCCTCCCGAGGGACCGAAGGCCGGGTAAAGCGTGTTGCTAAAATCCCTCACCTGGCCGCCGCCCGAAACCATGGCGTAGCTGGCGCCGTCGGCAGCCAGATTCACGCCGTCGTGAATTCGATGGATCAAGAAGTTAAAGTTCAGCGACTGAGCAGGCCCGTTCTTAATAGCCGGGACCGTTGACATGGCGCGATTCGCAGAATCCGTCAGCGAAGGATTGTGGCACATCACGCATAGTTCGGGGTCTTTTCTCCGATTTCCGTGCCCAAAGGGTTGGATGTGGCATCGATCGCAGGTCGCCCTGGTAACCACCGTGCGGCGAGGCGTTACTGGTGAGCCGTCCACCGAGAAGTCGAAGAACGAATTCGGAGTTCCGCTCTCTTCCTGCTGGACCCCATGGAAAGTCGTCTGAACATTTTCGACCCGCTCGGATTCGACGCCCATGCGATAGGTTCCAGTAGCATTGGCCGGAATCGCGTGCTGGAAGGTGTACGTGCAGTTGCCGCTAGCGTCACATGTGGCCGGGTTGACCGTGGCGTCCTCTGACACGTAACCAACCGGGCCAACGTCGCTGCCGAAGCTAGTGTAGCCGTAGTCGGAGGTGGGACCAGCGATGGTGAACTGAATGTCCTCAAGGCACGAACCAGCCCCGCTGCTAGGTAACAACGGCTCGGGGCAGGAATTCCCATTGTTAAGGGGAATCGGTTTGCCGTTCATGTCCTTAAGCGTGAACGCGACCGTTGGCTTCTGACCGGCATTGGTATTGGTTAAGCCTGTAATATTTACGACAACGCTCGTTATCGCCGTATCCGGATTCTGCGGGTAGAAGAACGGCGTGTCGTTCTCCACTACGTGCGCACCCTTAATGGACGCGTCGAAAGGAACTTCACCCTGGGGAATATGGCAAGTTGCGCACTCGTTGTCATCCGGTTGAACTCCGCCGGCATGGTTGGTTCCGTTCGCGAAGTTGACATCGTCGTGGCAAGCGCCGCAGGCCAGCCGAGAAGGCTTGGTCAAATATGCAGTGGCTTGCGCACCCCCTGTGGTTTTTAACGTGGTAGAGGTTTGAGTGTGGCAAACTTCACAACGTTGGGCCATGGCGGGATCGACCACTTTGGAAAAGTCGGTGGGGAAATTCCTGTAGCCGTAAATGACGTAGGGAACACCGGGCGTGGTCGAAGTACCAATGACGCTAGGCAACGACGATCCCATGTGGATCTTGTGCACCATGACTTTCAAGTCCAAGGTGTTGCCCGATGTGGGGTCTACGTTTTGCGGCTGGTGGCACAGAACGCACTCCTCCATTCCGAACGCGTGAGCACCGTGAAAGACCAACTGGTCATGACAGGTGTCGCAGCTCGCCGTGCGGATGACATCGCGCGTCACAGTAACCGCCGAGCCGTTGGGAACAAAGTTGAAAGTAGCGCTGCCATAGGCGTGGCTTAAATTGAATGATGTGAGATCGCGGTCGCCATTCACCGCGATCGTGGTGGTGACCGTGGGATCAAATCCTGCCGGGGCTTGAGCCTGGAAAGTGTATTGATATTGGCCTGGGCCGACGCTTGTCCCCGGGCCGCCAATTTCAAAATCCGGGCGGGTGACGGTGTTCAATTTTGCGCCGGTTGCCGATGCAGTGGTGTAGGCGACGTACTGTTCTTGGCCCTTCGGAATGTAAGAGGCGATGAACGTCATCCCTATCGCGCCCGGCGTGGTTGCACCTGCTGCATCCAGCGGTTGCCCGTTGGGATCGGTGAGAGTGTAGGTGACAGTAATGGCCCCGGCGCTGGAGATCTTCGCCGAGTTGATGGTGATGTTCAGGCCTGGGTTTACAAAAGCAACCAAGGCCGGGTCAGCATAGAATGCTTTGTCGCGCTTGGAATACTCATGCTTCTTCGTCTGCCCAGTCAGGCAGAGAGAGATGAGTGCGACGAACGCCGCAATGCGTACTACGTCATAGAGCCTTTTCATAACTAGAAGTCCTTAGTATTCGTACTGTCGTTTTTAACAACATACATTTTCAGCAACACATCCAGGTACCTTGTACAACTGGTTGTCGATTGCTCTCATTTCAAATTTGTTGCGTATTCTGAAAACGGGCGGCGCACGTGGATAACCAAAGATAATCCCCACAATCTGCATAAGTTAATGTGTGTGACCTGAGTGAATCTACCTGTCCATTGGGGTATATGCCCCAAGCATTGCTGCGGAATATCGGGGCCGACGGCTCGATTCAGGTAATGTCTCTTACTGTTCTGCCAGGGACCGCCAGTTGCTCTATCCCCACACAAGCGACGAGGAACCAGACCCCGACATGGAACACGAGCACACCCGAGAAGCCATTCATCAGCGGCTCGCCGCCGGACTGCAGCAAAACGAACCAGGGGATTGGGTCAACGCTGGGATTGCCAGCACTGGTGACAACAGAGCGGCCAGGCCGGAGCATTGATCCGATGATCGTAATTCCTTCGACGGCAGCCACCTCTGGGCCCCTCGCGCCTCCGCCGGCATCGGTACCCCAAGTGGCGCCACCCCGGAAGCGGTTCTTCGCTCCGACGACCATCATCGCCCTATTCGCGGCGATGAGCATCGCGGCATATCTGATCAGCCGCTATTTGTTGCATTTCCCGCTCGCTCAAAGCAGGTGGTTGCTAGTCGCTGTATTGATTGTGGGCGGCGCTCCGCTGGTGATCGACCTGGCACGAAAGGCGGTCGCTGGCGAATTCGGATCCGACCTGTTAGCCGGGATCTCCATAGTCACATCCGCGCTGCTCGGCGAGTATCTCGCTGGTTCCATCGTGGTGCTGATGTTGTCGGGCGGGACGGCGCTCGAAGAATTCGCCACTCGCCGGGCATCCGCCGTCCTGGGAGCGCTGGCGAAAAGAATGCCCCGAATCGCTCACCGAAAACAAGGCGATCATTTGTTGGACGTCGAGGTTTCCGAAATTCAGGTCGGCGAACGGCTGGTGGTGTTTCCACACGAGATCTGCCCGGCCGACGGCGTGGTCGTGGAAGGCCGCGGTTCCATGGACGAGTCATACCTCACCGGAGAACCGTTTCTGATTCAAAAGGCTCCCGGCGTAACGGTGCTGTCGGGCGCGCTCAACGGGGAAACCGTTCTTACGATTTCAGTCTCCAGCTTGCCCTCGGACTCCCGCTACGCCAAGATCATGCGGGTGATGCAGGAAGCGGAGGCAAACCGCCCCCGAATGCGCCGTATCGCCGACCGCTTGGGCGCTTGGTATACGGTGCTGGCCTTAGGCGTAGCCGGGCTCGGGTGGATGCTCGCAGGTGACCCCACACGCTTCCTTGCGGTACTCGTAATTGCCACGCCGTGCCCGTTGCTGCTCGCAATTCCGGTCGCCATCATTGGTGCGATCTCGGTCGCCGCGAGCCGGGGCATCATCGTCAAAAACCCCTCCATGCTGGAGCGCATCGACAAGTGCCGCACGGTCATCTTCGACAAGACCGGCACGCTTACCTACGGCCGGCCCGCATTGACCGATGTGGTCTGCGCACCCGGCCAGACTCGGGAGGAAGTTCTAAAGATGGCCGCCAGTTTGGAACAGTATTCCAAGCATCCGCTCGCCACCACTATCAGCGACGCGGCGAAACGAGAAGGAATCTCGCTGGCCGCGGCTATGGAAATCGGCGAAAAGCCCGGCGAGGGGTTGAAAGGAACCATCGAAGGCAAACACTTACAGATCACCGGCCGAAACAAAGTCTTGGCCTTCAGTCCGGCGCTCGCTGCGAAGCTACCGCCACAAACCGCGGGAATGGAGTGCGTTCTGCTGGTGGATGGCGATTACGCCGCCACGCTGCGCTTCCGCGATGCACCCCGCCAGGAGAGTCGATCATTTATTCATCACCTGGGTCCGCGCCACCACATCAAGCGGGTGCTGCTCCTGTCAGGAGATCGGGAAGCCGAAGTGCGATATCTTGCGGGCGAGGTCGGCATCACGGAGGTACTTTCAGGCCAGAGCCCGGAAGAAAAAGTAGCCGTGGTCAAAGCCGAAGCAAAACTCGCGAATACTCTGTTCGTTGGGGATGGGATTAATGACGCTCCCGCCATGCAGGCGGCCACCGTCGGCGTAGCCTTTGGCCAGAGCAGCGACATCACGGCAGAGGCAGCGGATGCTGTCTTACTGGAGGATTCTCTGGGTAAGGTTGACGAATTGATCCATATTGGCCGGCGAATGCGGCGGATTGCAATGCAAAGCGCTGTGGGCGGCATGGCGGTTAGCATGGTCGGGATGCTGCTGGCTGCCGCGGGCTATCTGCCTCCAGTAGCAGGAGCCGTGGCGCAGGAGGTGATCGACGTGTGCGCCGTGCTGAACGCGTTGCGCGTACTGCTTACCGCCGACGAACTCAATAACGACATCGTCGCCAATTGATGCCGTGGTGTCATCTGAACGGGCTGCCTGAGTAGCTACCTGAGTGAAATCGCTCATAGGGGAGCGCCCGCTAGAGGAATTCAACGCTCGCGCGTGGCCTCTCCCGCGATTCATCTATCACCCGAACGTGGAAGGCGGCGTGCATACTGCCCGTGTGAAAGGCGGTTTCCAATGCGGGCATTCCAAAAGATCCTATTTCCGGTTGATATGTCGGACAGTTGCACAGCGACGGCTCCCTTTGTGGAAACTATGGCCAAGAAATACAACGCGGAAGTCACGTTATTGCATGTGCTCGAAATGCCCTCCGGCCTGATTCCCGATTGGTATGGAGGCGCGGTTCCCGTTATCGATACCAGTTCGATTTGGCAGGCCGAAACCGAGGCTGCCCAATCGTATCTCAAGGACAAATTCCAAGGCCTCAAGGTCCACCGGATCGTGGTCGAAGGCGATGCCGCTCAGACCATCGACGACCATGCACGCGAGAACGGCGTGGATTTGATCATGATGGCAACCCACGGATATGGGCTTTTCCGCACGTTGCTGCTGGGTTCGGTGACCGCCAAAGTGCTGCACGACACGCCCTGCCCGGTTTGGACCGGCGTACACATGGAGGACATTCCCGCCGTCTCGCCTGAATTCGCGACCATCATGTGCGCCGTGGATCGAACCGAAGACAGCGTCGCCACCATGCGATTCGCTTGCCGGCTGGCACACGACAACAATGCCCGGCTCTTCCTCGTTCATGCCATTCCTGGAGCCGAAGTTGCGCCGGAAAAGTATTTCGACACCGATCTGCGCCAATACCTGGAGCAAGACGCGAGAAAGACCATCGCCCAGTTACAGGAAACCGCCGGCGTGGCGGCCCCGCTTTGTCTTGGCGCGGGTGAAGTATCGCACGTGGTCCGGGACGCCGCGTTGGGCCACAGCGCCGACCTGGTTGTGATTGGCCGTGGACACGCAACGCGCACGCTCGGGCGCCTGCGCAGTAACGTCTATTCCATTATTCGGGACGCGCCTTGTCCCGTAATCAGCGTGTAACTGCAGGAGGTGACTGCGATGTTGCCGTTCCACAAAATTCTGTTTCCGGTTGATTATTCGGCGCCCTGCCAGGCCGTGATTCCGTACGTTCAGGAAATGGCCTGCCACTTTTCGGCGGAACTGACCGTGTGCCATGCCTACGAACCACTGTCGGCGATCGCACACGGCGAACTGCTGGTCACGGATCCGGAGCTAGAGGCGAAAGCACAAGCCTTGGAAGAAGACAGGCTGCGGCAGTTCGCCTGCCAAGCCTTCGCCGGCCAGAAGCTGGAAACGATCGTGGCGTTGGGAGAACCGGGCGCCGTGATCGATAGACTGGCCCAAGAGCAACGTGCCGACTTGGTGATGCTGGCCACGCGCGGCCACGGCCCAGTGCGGCGATTTTTGCTAGGGTCGATCACCGCCAAAGTGCTCCACGACGTCAGCGCCGCGGTGTGGACCGGCGTGGGAGCCGCGCTCATGGAGCATCCGGCGAGAGTTCCTTATCAGTCCATTGTCTGCGCGTTGGACGATAGTCAGGAAGCGGAGGGCGTTCTACGCGCGGCCGCATCGCTGGCTTCCGCCTATCGCGCGCAATTGCGGATCGTGCACGTCGTCCCGACGCCCCCCGCCTATCCCGATGTCGATTTTGTGGAACACACCCGGCAACTGACGGAAGCTGCTCAGTTCCGACTGCGGGAACTGAAGGCCAAGCTCGGCGTCGACGCCCCGCATAGCGTGATCGACGCGCTGTTGGCCGATGGGATCCACCATGAACTGGTTCGAAGGAAGGCCGATCTGCTGGTCACCGGCCGCGGCCACTCCATTGGAACCTTCAGCCGCTTGTGGTCGCATTTGTATTCGATTATTCGCGACTCTCCTTGCCCCGTTTTGAGCGTCTGAGCCCCAACCACTCCAATTCCTCAAACGCTGATCACCGGGCAAGGAGTTTCGCGGATAATCTGGTAGGCGCCGCTCCGCAACCGGCCGAATGGCTTCTGCATCACGCCGCGTCCGATCACAACGAGATCTGCGGAATGGCCGAAGGCTGCTCGGTGCACGACGGCGCCCGGGTCTCCGATCTGGAGGCACACTTCCAACTTTGTGCCGGCTTGGGCCTGCAGTCTGTCGATGTGCTCCTGCGCGATATTGAAAAGAAACTCCCGGAAGCTCGGATTGTCTTCGCACTCCTCGGGGCCCCGCACGGCGTGCACCAAGCGCAATTCCAGCTTCTGCTCGGACGCAAACTCGGCGGCCCATTGGAGCACCGGCAGGTCGCGCGCATCGTCCTCGAGCGCGCAGACCATTCGCTTCCACTCGCCCGGCGGGTGGGCCGCGATCTCTTCGGCATGCACGCCGGTCCACACCGGCACGGCCGTGTCGTGCAGCACCTTGGCGGTCACCGATCCGAGCAAAAGGCGGCGAAATGCGCCCAGTCCGCTGGTGGGCAGCATGATCAGATCCACCGCGTTCTCGCGCGCGTAGTCGACAATCATAGTCGCCGGATCGCCTTCCGACGATTCGGCCTTCACCGGCATGCCGGGAAACTCGCGATCGATGAAACGTTCCAGCGCGATCTCGCCTTGCTGCCGCAGCCGGTCCGCGCCGATGAGTGTGGCCCATGCGGCCGCCTCCGGGGGAGCAATGCCGGCCGGAGGCAGATCGACAACATGAAGCACCGTCAGCTCGGAACCAAAGCGCTTTACCATGGCCTGAACCGACGGCACAACCGCGGCGCTGCGCGCGGAAAAATCGACTGGGAATAAAATGCGCCGGAACGTGATCATGATTCCGCCCTCCTGAGGGAATTTGCGGGGAAATTCACTCTCGGATTTACCGCACCTGCAGCACCGACACTGGATTCACAATCAGCTCGTTTTCTACGTCGCCTACTCCGGGCGATGCCCAAGCCGCGCGTTCGGCCTCCTCACGCTCGATCCAGGATTGTACGGTGCCGCGGAGAATCACGCGGTCCCCTCGGACCTCCACGCGAATGCCGTCGGCGTCCAACCGGGCGTTCCGGATCAGAGCGGCCTCAATCTGGCTCTTGACAGCCACCTGCTCGGCGACCGGCTTTACAACGATGTGGTTGTTGACGTCTCTTACGCCTGCCAGGTACCGGACCGAGCGATCGGCCGATTGCCGCTGATAGTTCCAGTTGACAGTGCCTTCCAGCGTGACACGTCCCTTGTCCACGAACACTTGGATGCTGGTATTGGCGAGCAAGGTGTTCCACGCAATAGCATCCGCCGCCGCGCGCGCGATCTGGGGATCGTTGCGGGAGTTGAAGGCGGACAAGGCGACAGCCAGCTCGCAAGCCACTGCCTTCACGCCACGGACGAGGCCGGCGGCTTTCTCGGCCACATGCTTTTCCGGATAACTGGGAACCGAGCCGGTAAGAGTTACGATTCCATCTTTGATTGAAATGTCGATTGCGCTAGCGTCGAGCGCCGGCTCCCACTCGATCGCTTCCTTAACTTCTGCCTTGAGATCTAGATCATTCATATGGGTACCTCGATTCTGCCCTGCGCGATTTGGCGCGGGAGCGAATCGAAACCTGAGGTTTTTCGCGCCACCGGACCACCCGCAAGACCATCAGATCTGTCGTTTCGCGCCCGCGAGCGAATCTTTTACATCTGCATCAGTGCAAGACACTTGCCAACTGCGGGCGACTGGAATTGGTTGAAGGCGTGCGTGGAAATCTGAGGAGGACGTCATGATCGCACCGAAGATAGAAACCAAACTGACGACGGAACCCCTGAGCAAACAAGTCATCTCGATCTTAGTAAGTGCCGCCGGCCCATGCATCACCGTACTATTGCCGCCCTATCGGCCTGGCGAGCCCGGCAAGCCGGCCGCCGCGGTCCTCAAGATGAATCTTCAAGAGGCCGCGAAGAGTCTTGCCGCTCGCAGGATTGCCGAACCGCTGATTGCCGAGCTGCTCGAACCACTGCACCAGTCGTCTCAGGAGGAAGAGTCTCTGGCGGGCTGGGGCTCGTGGCGTGTCGTTTTTCGTTCGCCTGGCGTGGTTCGACAATTTGAACTGCCTGTTCCTCCAGCGCCTGTGCGGGCGTGCACAGTCGGAGACTGCTTTTGGGTTCGCCCTATCTTCAGGTCGCTCGCTCTGCCGGCGCAGGTATACGTGCTCGATGTCACCAAGAAAGCCGTGGCGCTGCTGGCTTGCGGTTTCACCAAAGTCGAAAGCGTCGGCCTACCCAAGGGAACACCCAAGACGCTGGAGGAAGCACTGGGCTTTGACGCGCCGGATCACGATCTGATGAATCGCTCGGCTTCCGGTCCTTCCACCGGTGCGATGCACGGCGTGCAATTCGGAACTGGTTCCGCGCGCGAGAAACAGCACGTTTACCTGGGCGACTTTTATCGAGCCGTCGATCGCGGCGTGAACGAACTTTTGCGTTCCAACCAGGCTCCTTTGGTCCTGGCCGGCGTGGACGAAGACACGGCCATCTACCGTTCCGTCAACACGTATGCCAATCTGCTGGAGCAAGGCATTCCTGGCAGCCCGGGCGCGGCCATCAGCCACGCTCAGATACTGCGTAACGCGCACGACATCGCCTTGTTCAATTTTGAGCGGCGAAGTGCGCTTGAAATGGCCCTGGCGAAGGAACGCTTCGCGCCGGCGCGCTTCTCCATCGATCTCGACGGCATCTTGCGGGCAGCCGCGGAGGGCCGAGTGAGCGATCTCTACCTGGATGAGAGCGGACAACGCATGGGGACCTTCGACGGCAAAGTCTTCGGCGGCCGCATCAACTGGCACGACGAAGATCTGTTGAACGTGGCCGCGGTGGAGACGCTGCTGCGAGGCGGCGCGGTCCATTCGCTGCCCAGCCACTTGATGCCGAAAGGCGCCTTGGCGGCCGCGACCCTCCGCTATTGAAGGAACGATCCATGAAAATTTTGGTTGCTGTGGATTCTTCGTGCGCGAGCGCAATTGCGGCTCGCGAGGCGGCAGCGCGGGTCTGGCCGGCCGGCACAATGGTACACGTGATTAGCGTCGTGGAGCCGCTCTTCGGTTTGGGCGGGGATTGGACCGGCGGCGTTTGGAACGGCCCCGAGGTGGAAGAGGCGCTGCGGCAATCCGCCCAGCAGACGGTTCAATGCGCGGCCGAGTATTTCAAACAAGCTGGCCGGGAGACCACCACGGCGGTGCTCACCGGCGATCCGAAGAGCGTAATCGTCAGTGAAGCGGCGGAATGGGGCGCCGACTTTATCGTGATCGGAGCCCACAGCACTCATGGTGTCCTGCAGTTCCTGCTCGGCGGCGTGGCCCGAGCGGTGGCACGTTTGGCGGCTTGCTCGGTGGAGATCGTACGCAGGAGCCCGGGTCCGGAGCAGCTAAAGATCCTGCTGGCCACCGATGGCTCGGAGTGTTCGAAAGCGGCCGCGCGATCCGTCGCCGAGCGGCCCTGGCCGGCAGGAAGCGCCTTTCGAATTTTGAGCGTAGTGGAACCATCGGCGCCCTTGTTTCGCCCGCCCTACTTCAGCCACGAAATGATGGAGGAACTGCGCGGCAAGGACATGCAACGAGCCCAGGACGCCGTTGCGGCGGCAGAGGCTATCCTCGGTGAGGCCGGCATCGAAGCCACCAGCACGGTTGCGGTTCCCGCCGCCACTCCGAAAGAGTTGATTCTCAGCGAAGCTGCTGAATGGGTCGCGGACTTGATCGTCGTCGGTTCGCATGGCAGGCGCGGCGTGAACCGGTTCTTGCTGGGAAGCGTCTCCGAAGCGGTCGCCTTGCACGCTCAATGTTCAGTGGAAATCATCCGCCGCCAAGTCAACTGAACCGTGACCGTGAGGGAGCGTTGGCCAATCTAGCGCGCCTATTCGGGAACCCGAACTAACAACACCGAGCAGGGGGCGTTCCAGGCGACCTTGATGGACACGCTTCCGAGCACCTGATGCTTCATATCGCTGGCTTCGGTGGCGCCCAAAACCACCAGGTCGTAATCGCCCTCGTCCGCCGCCTGCAAGATCTCATTGGCGGGAATGCCCTCGCGGACGAACGTGGTGACACCCGCATGGTGCGGGAGAATCTTGGAACGGGCTTCCGCCAGCAGTGCGTCAGCTTCCAGCCGAAGTTGGAGCTGGACTGGATCGGCCCCCTCCCTGGGTTCGCCGTTTTCATCCTCCGGAAGCCACAGCGTTTCAAGGACATGCAGCAGAGTGATGTCGGCCGATTCCAAATCGAAAAACGAAGCCAACATGTCCAGCGCTTGCTGGGACCCATCCGACCCGTCCACGGGAACCAGAATCCTCGGCTGCCGATCGGGCGGCGGTGCTCGTCCGATGAGGACGCATCCGTTTGCGTGTTCGGCCAGCCGGCTGGCCACAGGCCCCAGCCCACCCGCGGAGTGCTCGCCGCGGCCCTTTGCCCCCAGAACCGTCACGTCGTAGTTCTTGGATTCATGCAGAATTACTCGCGCCGGCGAACCGGTGCGGCAGAGCGTCGATACGGTGCAGCCTTCTTCGTTGAGGATGCGTCGGGCTTCCTGCAGAGTCTGTTTCGTTTGCCGCGCAAGGCGATCCTGCAGACCAGCGCGCGCCGGCGCCGGGGCTACGTACAGGACCTCCATCTCGCGATCCTGAGGCGCGAGCAGGCGGCTGGCTGCTCGGAGCGCGTCCTTGGATTCATTCGATCCGTCAGTGGTCAGTAGGACTCGCATATGCCCTCCTTCGACTTAGCGAGCAGGTGACGGGCCAAGCCGGGGCGAAGGTAGGCTCGCCGGCCAGCCGTATCACTTGCGGTTTTTTCACACCCACACCGGCGAACGGCTGGATGTGGTTTATCGCATCGGCGATCAGTATATTCCGGAAGCTCTCGATCGGTTGGATCACTTTCTTCGCGATCACCGCCGGCGTCGCCCTGCACAGCCTGTACATGGAAGCGGAAGCCATCGACATCCGCTTGCCCGGACTGAAAACTTCACCCTTCCGCGATGCCGCACTGGCGCTGCACCGGGGAGGCGTCGGCTACTACGCCAAGTCCGATTTCATTCACGTGGACGTGGGTCGCGTGCGGCGCTGGTAGAACTCGATCGTTGCCCCCAGCGCTTCCGCAAGCGGCGTCGGATCGCTCCAGAACCGGCGCGAGAACTTTGTTGCGTCCACCAGATAAGGCCGATCCCACTGGAACCGCATTTCCTTCAGCTCGCGGAGTTCCTTTCGGAAGACGCCCAGAATCGACAGAAGCGCGGGCGGAAGCACCGTGATGCGCGGCCGAACGCCGATGATACGGGCGGCCAAGGCCAGAGCTTCGCGGAGCGAACATGCCAGCGCGTTCGGGACATGCCAAACCTCGCCATAGGCGTCGTCCGGCGCGTCGATCAGCGTCACAAGCGCTCGCGCGAAATCGGGCACGTAAGCGAAGGCGTGGGGTTGATCCGGAGGGTATGGCGCGAGCGCCGGCTTGCCCGCGAGCAGGCGTGCTACGCCCATGGTCGACAACACCGATGTCGGCACGTCGGGCCCGTAGAAATCGGAGGCGCGCACCGCCGTCGCGCGTACACGGCCACTCGCATGCGCTTCGAGCCATAGGCGTGTAATCTCCGCCCGAACCCGCGGCTTTCGGCCATAGTCCGTCAACGGCATGTCCTCCGTCAGTGGACGTGTTTGCGGTCCGTACATGTAGAGGTTGTCGGCGAACACAAAGCGCGCGCCCGACTTCGCACACGCATCCAGCAGGTTGCGCATGATCGCCGGCCAGACGCGCTCCCAGATCTTTGCGACATAAGGAATGCCCGCTGCACATACGACGGTGCCGGCGTCCGCAAGGGCCCATTGCATCTGTTCTGCGTTCTCCAGGTCGGCGCGACGGAACGTGCAGTTCACGGGCACAACCGCAGGCTCCTGCCTCTGGACAATCGTAATCTGGTTGCCGCGCGCCGACAGCCGATCGACCAGCGAACGGCCAACCGCTCCGAAACCAGCGACTGCGATTCGTTCTACCATCTCTCTTCAGGTGGGCGCGGGCCGCGTGCTTCACTGGCAGGGTGCCAGCCGGAGTACGGATACCCATGGTCCAGCAGTTCTTCTAGCGCGGCATCGTGTCCGTAGATGTCGTCGAAGAAGTACACTTCGCCGTCCGGGTGCACTACGGCCGTCCCGTAAACGATCAGCACCGGGATCGGTCGATCCAGATTCACGCGGCGTGAGTCACCTTTGTGTGAATCAGTTCCGTTCTCGGCCCCGCGAATACACTCCATGTCCCATCCTGGCACACCGCGCAGGACCCATTGAGCCAGTTCCTCGGGCTTCTCCACGCGGATGCATCCGTGGCTAAAGTCGCGACGCGATTTCAAGAACAACGATTTTGCGGGCGTCCCGTGCAAGTAGACGCTGTATTCATTCGGAAAGAGAAACTTGACGTGTCCGAGCGCGTTCTTATCGCCTGGAATCTGGCGAATGAAAAGCTGGCCGGAACGGAGTTGCGCCAGCATATCCGGAGTCACGACGGCGCTGGGAACAACCTGCCGCCGTGAATCGACGATTTCGTATTCGTTCGCGGCTAGGTACGCCGGATCTTTCGCGATCTTCGGCACCAGCTCGGCTCGCTGGATGCTCATCGGCACGTCCCAGTACGGGCGAAAGATGACGTGTGTCATCTGGTTCGAAAAGACGGGCGTCTTGTGGCGATAGGCCTTGCCTACGACGACCTTCATCTCCAGTTCCGGCCGGTATCGATCGTCGTAGGCGCGCAGCCGGAATTCGGGGATGTTCACCACGATGGGTGGACGCGAGAACGAGTGCGGCGCCCAGCGCCAGCGCTCCAGCACTAACTGCAATTGACAAACTCGCTGGGCGAGCGGCGTGTTCAACTGCTTCAGCGTGGCCTTGCCAAGGCGGCCGTCCGGGTCCAGCCCGTGCCGCATCTGGAAGCGCTTCAATGCGTCCGGAAAAGTGTCGTTCGGCTTCCAGTCGCCGACCAGGCGCAACAAACGCTCTGCTCGGTCCGGGCCGGGTCCTGGATCTTCTCGCGCGATCGCCAGATATTGGGCCAGCGCTTTCTCGGTTCGCCAATAGCCTTCAAAGGGCGGTTCCAGCCGCTCCAACTCAGCCGCCACATCGCGCGCGGCCATCAGCCCGCGAAGAGTTGCCACGAGGTCGCATTTGCTCTGCTCGAAGTGAAGACCAAACGAGAAGACTTTCGGATTCACCTTGCCCGAGGACACGTCCGAGATGTAGCGCATTGCGGAGATGGACAGCGCGAGGTCGAATCTCTCGGGCCCGGCATCGGATATACTCACGCACCACCCGTCATAATCCTGGGGATCGAGGCCTTTCCATGTCGCATATTGCAGCGCCTGGATCAGGGCCCGCGCTTGAGGAGTGGGCGCCCCGGACCGTACCCACGCGAGTTCATGACCGTTCAACTCATAGAATCGTGTTAGGTCAGGCTGAAGAGGCGTAAAGTTCGGCCAATGCAGATCAGACAGGGAACCGGAGTCTGTGAGCTCCTTCAGTTGCGTGGTGGGACGGCCTCCCGAGGTTGCGGGCGTGACGGTGAGTTGGTCGCTGAGCGGCGCACCGCCCTGCAGTTGCTGGTTGGGCCGGTGTGCCGCGGCAGCCGTGCTCACCATAACGGCGAATACGATCGCCAGGCGCATGGCGCACCTACTGTGCTGCTGCGGCGGCGTGACTTTGTTCGTGAGCCTCGATGGTGAGATGGTTGGAAAGTTCGCGCAACCCCGGAGCCGACCACGCCGCGCGTTCGGCCGCCTCGCGCTGGGCCAATGACCCGACGCAACCCCAGAGCCGGGCGCAATCGTTGTCCACTTCGACGACAATCCGCTGGGCGTTCAAATCCGCGCAGCGTTGAAGAGCGGTCTCGATCTCTTCCTTCAGCTCTGGCGCCGGAATCGCGGGCCGAATCGCGATCAGATTGGTAACGCCCACTACGCCCGCCAAGTCAGCCACGGCATCTTCGGCTGCCATCTTTTGGAATCGCCGCTCGACGGCGCCTTCCAGGATCACCCAGCCCTGCGTGACGCTAACGGATATGCGTTCTTGCGGAACCAGAGCGTTCCAGGCGAGTACGTTGGCGGCCGCCCAGGCAATGTCGGCATCGGTACGCTCCGCCGGCCCCACCGGCTTCACTTCCAGCTGGCTGCTTAGGGCACGCACGCCGCGCACGCGTGCAGCGGCCCGCTCCACAGCCCGCTTGGCCGCGTGGCTATCCACTACGCCGCTCAGCGTGACTATCCCATCTTTGACGCCTACGCCGATCTCTGTCGAGCAGACCACCGGCTCCCAATCCAACTCGCGGATGACGTCTTCCCGCACTGATTTGTCTTGGAACATACAGCGCCTCCGCGCATAGCCAGTGCACGCGCTGGGCCAAAGGGTGGGACCCACTCCCTAGCGGTCATGGCTCGGAACAGGGGGACCGCTCCCTCACGGTCACGGCTCATATACACCGTTTTTCGACTAGTTTTTCGATGATGCGGCGTGCGTCGGCGCTGGGATTTTCGCCATTCACCACAATGTCCGGCGACTCGGGCGGCTCGTACGGGTCCTGTAGTCCCGGTACGTTCGCCGCATCTCCCGAGGCCGCGCTGCGATAGATGCCCTTGGGATCGCGCGCCATGCAGGTGTCGAGCGGGACATCCACGTAGACTTCCAGGAATCGATCGATTTCGCGCCGTGCCCGATCCCGGTAAGCACGCCGGTTCGCTGTCGCGTCGAAGATCACCGGGACACCGTGTTCCACGAGAAGAGCGCCGACGAAGGCCATTTGGCGGTAAAACGCGTCTCTGCCGTCCGCGGAATACGGCCGGTCAGACTGCCGATCCCCGCCGAACACCTTGCGCAGCACATCGGACTCCAGCACCGCGACGTCTACGCCTCGATCGGCAAGCTGAGCTCTTAAAGCCGCCGCGATGGTCGACTTGCCCGAAGCCGGGAGGCCCGTGATCCAAACCCCGAAGGCTTTGTCCTTACGTGCCACAATAGGCGTTCACCCGGCGCGGATCGAAGCTGTTCTGTTCCAGCACCGTCAGGATGAAGGTGAGCAGCTTCTCGCGCGTGCTGTCTTCGATCTGGGGATACCATACGGGGCTCGCCAGCACTAAGGCCCGGAAAACAAAGAAGGGCGCGGCCACTTCCAGAATCTCCCGGTCCCCGGTCTTCTCCAGATACCGATCCCAGAATCGTATAAACAAACTTTCCAATGCGCCTTCGAGCTTTCCGGTCTTCTGCAATGAAAAGAACAGGTAGTTCACGGTGATACACGTGACGTCGTCGGCCGGATCGCCATATTCACCGCGCGAGCGATCCAACACCCGGAAATCGGCATCCGAATCGATGGATGGCGCAAACAAGATGTTCCAGGGATGAAAATCCCCGTGGACCCTTCGCAAGCGGTGCGTGCGATTCTTCAGACGCCAGCGCCAGGCGACGGCGCGATGCTCGATCTGTTCGAGAATGGCCGGGGTGAACAAGGGGTGATCGGGATAAGAGTCCGCCAATCCCATGATGCATTCGCCATCGCCCACCAGCTCCCGATTGCGGCGGATATACAGTCGCGCGTCACGGTCGGACGCGGAGTCGGACTCGGGACCCCACTTGGCGTGAATCTCGACCAGGTAATCGCAAAGCGCGTCGGCGCGGGCGACATCGACATCGGTCAGCCGGCCGGAATCGCGCAACCGCTCCACATCCAACGCATAAGGCTGGCCTTCGGCGTATTCGGTGAGCAGACAAAACTCTTCGACGCCGCCGAGCGAGATCAAGCCGCCGCCGGATTGGAAGCCCCCCACATCGAACGATCGGACATGACGTGGCAGCCGATTGAACGCCCGGTGCGACCACAGCAGGATGCGCGCGCGGTCCGCCATGTGTTCGTGGCCAAACGACCCAGGCCCCATGGTATGGAGAACGGCGCTCTCGCGGCGCCCGCCTGCAGTTTCGTAATCCACGCGGACCGGTATTCCGTATCCGAAGCCCTTGCCCTCTTCCGGCTCGCCCAAGCGGCCCAGAGCGAGCACTCGAACGTCTTTGCCGAGCACGGAACGCAGGTAACGCTCTACTCGTTCACGTTCGAACTGCGGGGCTTCACTCATGGGGCCTTGCGCGAAATCCTTCAGGATGCCCGAACGTAAAAACCACTCCCTGACGGTGGGGCCTCCGTAACGTGTTGGCTTATAGGGGCCGCGCGCGTGGGCCAGCGGTCGGCTACCCAATTGCAAACTTCATTGTAGTTCGGCCTGAATGATCGAGTTAGAAAGTGCATCGCGCAGCGGGTACGGGGTAAGCGGCTCCGCTGGGTTCGCGACAGTGGCTTCCGCACTGCGCTGCGCCATGCACAATACGCCCGAGTTCATTGCGGGTCATGCGCGGAAAGGAGGCGTCTCATGAAAGTACGCGAAGTGATGACCAAGAAAGCCTGCTTCTGCGGGCCGGAATCGACTCTGGAAGAGGCGTCCTTCTTGATACGCAAGAACAATTGCGGGTTTCTCCCCGTGGTTGGAGATGGCGGAAACGTGATTGGAGTGATTACGGACCGCGATATGTGTATTGCACTGGGCACACGCAATCGCAAACCGTCCGACGTGCGCGTGTGGGACGTGATGCCGCATAAGCTCTTCACCTGCATGGAAGGCGACGATGTTCATTGCGCTCTCAAGACGCTTCGCGGCGCGAAAGTCCGGCGGCTGCCGGTGATCGATCGGGACGGCTCGCTGGTGGGCGTTCTCTCGATCGATGACGTCGTGCTGCATGCCCGAGAACATCTGCTCCGCAAGGACATTTCTTACAGCGACGTCGAGAATACCTACAAAGCCATTCGTGGCCGGCCCCTTCCGTCCTGCCCGATGGTCCCCTAAGGACTGCCCTTGACCAATTGATGCTCGACCACTGAGCAGCGGCGCATCGGGTGCGCAGCGTGGCGCTAAAAGTGAGGGGCTAGCCTCAGTACCCACAACGGCGCTGCAATTTCGAGGGTTTTTTTGGCATCCGGCATGCGTGAGTACCAAGTGCTGGGAGGTGTTCCGCTTGGCAACGCGTGACATCGTGTTATCGAGTGCGACCGTTGGCGGACTCGCTCCCGGCAAGTAGTCGCCGAGACCGCGCAACCTTTAGTGGCGAGTACTACCTGCCTTGAATATCGCGAAGGTAGCGCGCCAGATTATCGATTCGCACCTTCCCAAGATCCTGATCCCGGGTCACCTGTGAAAACACCGGCCCCCAAATAGGCATTGCCCTTGTTCCGTGACCGCTTGGCAGGGCTTCTTGGCCAGAAATAATCCGGTCGACCCGCTCCAACGGAAATTTTCCGCCGTTACGGGCAGCAATCCGCGTCAAGTCCGCAGGTGGGACCTTCAGCCATGCCGCCATCGCGCCATTGCCCTTCCCATCTTCACCGTGGCACGAGGCGCAATAGACTCCATAGAGATTCTCCCCTCGAATCGAACTGATCAGGGGCTCTTCCTCCGATTCCCAAGTTCGTGCTCGCTTCCCGTCCTGCTGTGCCTCTACACCCCACGACATCAGGGCTCCTCCAACCACCAAAATGCCAACCGTTCTTGCACGCATAGCCACCTCCCCGATTTTGAAGCCGTGTCACCCGGTCTTGGCAGGGGTGCAACTTCTTACCTGGGATAGAGCAGGGCCACTGCGGACGCGGTCACTACCACAAAACCGATCATCGCGACCCACTTCTCCGGCCAACCACGGTGCTCCGGTTCCGGTGTCGGATCGCTGGTAGCAATCAGTTTTTTGATGATCGACACGGTATCATCCTCGCTGGAACGAAGAAGCAATCAGGGTGCCGCCCGCATCCCAGCTAAACAACGTAGTTCTTTGGGGGTAGTGTCTGGTAGCGCATTCGCCTGAGGAATTTCGCTCAGACGTCCGGCTTCGGAGCCTCCGATTGGGACGCCTCCGGCTCGGACGGCGCCAATTGGGCCTTGAGTTTTGCGACAGTCACGGGCTTGGTGAGATAGTCGTCAAAACCGGCTTCGAGCGCCCGCTCCCGATCGCCCTGCATGGCGAACGCGGTCAGTGCCACCACGCGCACACCTTGGAGCTCCGGATCGTTGCGGATTTCGCGCAGCACCGCGTAGCCGTCCATCTCCGGCATCTGGATATCGAGCAGCACCAGGTCGGGCAGCGTCTCACGCATTTTGTCGAGCGCCTCCCGGCCATCCGACGCCTCAATGATGGAGCTGACGTGCTCAGCAAGGCTCTCGCGAACCAGCTCGCGGCCGGCCGGATTATCGTCGGCAACGAGCACGCGCTTGCCTTTGTCGCCGTGGCGCAGACGTCGCAACTGTGCCAGAAGCTCCTGCCGCCACCCTGCCCCTTTCGCGAACACTCGCGCCCCCTGCGCAGCAAGCACCTGTCGCTCGCGCTGCGTTAAATCTTTTACCGTAAGCACCAGCACGGGGAGGCGCGCCAACCTGGGATCCGCGCGGATGTCGCTCAGCACTTCAAAACCATTGCGGCCGGGGAGCAAAAGATCCAACACCACGGCATCCACGCGCGACGCGGCTAAAATACGCAGGGCCTCGGTCGCGTACCGGGCCGTCAGCGGTGTGTGTCCTTCATTCATGAGGGTATCTGCCAGCAGTTCGCGCGTCTCCAGATCGTCATCCACGATCAGGACTCGAAGAGCGCCCTCCGGCTGCAATACCCGTCGCACGGCCTGGACCAGCGCCCCCCCGGTGAGCGGCTTGATGAGCGACTCTGCCGCGCCTAAAGCAGCGCCCATTTTGCGCTCGTCGACCGAGGAGGCGATAATCACCGGGATAGCGCGAGTGTCCGGCGTGGTCTTCAGGTCATGGAGAGTCTCCCAGCCGCTCCGGCCGAGAAGCTCCATGTCGAGCACTACCAGATCCGGCCGCAGATCCCTGGCCTTTTGGAACGTGTCAGCGCCCGAGCTGGCGGTCTCCACGCGGAATCCTTCCTGGTGCAGGTGCTGCAGGATCTCGCCGCGCCAGGAGGTGAGGTGGCTGGCTACCAACAGCAGGGGCGAGAAGCTACCGGCTCCCGGCGTGGTTGGGTCTTCTTCCGGCTCGCTGAGCGGCAGCGTGAAGAAGAAACGGCTGCCCTTGCCAGGCTCGCTCTCCAACCAAATTCTTCCGCCATGATGCTCCACCAGCCGCTTGGTGATCGCTAGTCCCAGCCCGGTGCCCTCACGCACGCCTTTGGTGGTCGCGCTGGCTTGCCGGAAGCTCTCAAAGATCGGCTGCTGGTCTTCGGGCGCGATTCCAATTCCGGTGTCGCCCACCAGGATGCAGACCGATCCATCGAGAATCGAAGACTCAATCCAAACCCTTCCGCCGGACGGCGTGAACTTGATCGCGTTGCTGAGCAGGTTGTAGAGGATCTCCTTGAAGCGCAAGCGATCGGCCTGCAGCGCCAACTGCGTGTCGAGATAGCTATCCAAGCTGATGCTTTTGGTGGCTGCCAACGGCCGTATGCTGGTGAGCACCTCGGCAACGGCAACCGCCATGGCGAACTTCTCCAAACGCAGTTCCAGGCGCCCCGCTTCGATCTTGGATAGATCCAGGACGTCATTGATCAACTCCAGGAGGTGGCTGGCATCACGCTGGATATGTGTCAAGAAACGCTTCTGTTTTTCATTGAGCGCTCCCGCGCTTTCCTCGGAAAGCAACTCCGAAAACCCAAGAATTGTGTTCAAGGGCGTGCGCAGCTCGTGACTCATGCTGGCCAGGAATTCGCTCTTCAGCCGGTTGGCCCGTTCTACTTCCTGATTCCTCTCGGAAAGCTCCTGGTTCGCCTCCGCGAGTTCGGAAGAACGCCTTTCCAACCGCTGATTCAACACCCGAATCTTTTCTTCGGCGCCGCGGCGCTGGCTGACATCGCGCAGCACGCACATCACGTGCCCCTGCTCCGTTCCTTCCGGCAGAGGGCTCAGATTGATGTCGACGGCGAACTCCGTGCCGTCTTTGCGGACAGCGTATAGGTCCAGACCGGCGCCCATGGGCCTGCGCACGGGATGAGCGGCGAAATGGTCGCGATGCGCCAAGTGCCCGCCGCGAAATCTCTCGGGAAGCAGCGCCTCCACCGGTAATCCGACCAATTCCCCACGCGAGCGTTGAAACAGGCGCTCCGCTTCCGAATTCGCCAGGACAATTCGGCCTTGGGGATCCACATCGAGAATCGCATCGGGTGCGGCTTCCAGCAGCAGAGAGAGACGCTGGCCGGCTGCCGCAAGCTCCAGCGCGATACGTTGACTTTCAATCAGATCGGCGCGCGAACGTTCGGCTTCCCGGACCTCGGTGAGGTCGGCCAGCACCGCAAGCCGACCGCCATTGCTGGCGATAGGCGCAGTCCAGATGCTCACGGGAACGCGAACCCCATCTTTGCGTATTCGCACGGTCTCAACTCCGTGCTGGCCGGAATGCGGTTCGTCGGCTCCCTGGGATTTCTCGGCCTCGGGCGGAAGAATTGGGAGCGGTTTACCCAAGACCTCCTTTTCAGTCCAACCCAGCATTTGCTCCGCGCTTTTGTTCCAAAGGATGACGCGGTCTTCCGCATCGACTGCGATGATCGCCAGGGGCGAGGCCTTGATGATTGCTTCCAGCACAGGTGGACCTTGCATTTTATTTTACCGGGAACGCCGGGAAATCTATGCACTTTCGTTTCCAAGGCCGATGAGTAAGCATTTTCTCATTGAAGAATGAGCCTGAAGGCGGGAGCGAAGCGATCCGCAGACAGGGTCTCCTTTCTTGAGTT
>Ga0209415_10002340_pt1 | contig 35550 bp, 35 predicted proteins | sample PeaSoiSIISIP2007_FD_187696 | JGI IMG/M metagenome (GOLD analysis project Ga0209415, IMG submission 187696) | Peat soil microbial communities from Weissenstadt, Germany - SII-SIP-2007 (SPAdes) (version 2) | ecosystem: Environmental > Terrestrial > Soil > Wetlands > Peat | place: Germany... | reverse complement strand
AGCCGCCGCCCTTGGAGCTGGCGATATCCTGCCGGCGCTTCGGCGCATTGCGGCCGAGTCAGTGAACCGAAAGGAAAAGTTGCGTTTGCAGGATCGGCCACCATTGTGAGTGAGGCAGGTTGAGTCTTTGGCTGACGGATTGGAATTTCAGCAATTTACGCTCCGGGGAGCAGCAGGGTGACCCTTGCTAGTAATTAACCGCAAGATTCGGTGCTACGGCAAAACCGCTTGCTGACGGGGTGCCCTCTGGGCCCGGCTCCGATCGGAGCCGCGACCGTGAGTACCTACCGGGTCAAATTCTTGCCGAAATTGGCAGAATCCGTCGGCGCCATCGGGCGTGGTTTTCTCTGCGCTCTCTGCTGCCTCCGCGCCTCTGCGGTGAGCTTGGTTTTTCATATTTGGTTCCGGCTTAGCGTCGCAACCCCGTTTGTCATACGGCGGCTTTCGGCCCCAATCCGGATCCAGGCGCCGCCGGAATTTAATTTGAATTTGCAATGATTTGGTTTACAATGTATTTTGCTTTTCACCGAATGAGGTCTTCCGCATGAAACGAGCGATCCTCCTGTTGCTGATTGTGGCCGTCGCCGCGGCGATCTGGTGGGTCGAGCGTCCCCGTCCGCAGACGCTCGTGCTGACCGGCACCGTGGATGGCAACGAAGTGGTGGTGGGCAGCAAGATCACTGGCCGCATCGTCAGCCTGACGGTGGACGACGGGCAATGGGTTAAGGCCGGCGACCTGATTGCCGTGCTCGATCAGGACGAGTTGCGCGCCGACCAGGGCGCCGCCGGCCACGCCATCGCGCAAGCCCGCGCCAGCGCGCAGCAGTCGGTGGCCCAGACTGAGCTGCTGGAGAACACGTTGCCCACTAAAGTCCGCCAGGCAGAGGCGCAGGTGGCGCAAACCCAAGCCCAATTGCAGCAGGTGCGGGCGCAGGTGGCGCAATCCCAAGCCCAACTGCGGCAGGCGCAGGCGCAAGTGGCGCAAACCCAGGCGGCGGCGGCCAAGGCCCAGGACAACTTCAACCGCATCCGGCCGCTGGTAGAAAGGGACATCAACCCGCCGCAAGACCTGGTCGCGGCCCAAACCGATCTCGATTCCGCCAAGGCCAACCAACAGGCGGCCGAAGCCGGGGTCGAGGCGATCCGGCGCTCTGTGGCGGCGGCCGAAGCCGGGGTCGAGGCGATCGAGCGCGCCGTGGCGGCGGCGCAGGCCGCGCTGGCGGACACCCAGCAGGAGCAAAGGCAAGTCCCCGTACAACAGCGCCAGACCGACGCGTTGCGCGCAGCCCAGGCGCAAGCCGAGTCCAACGCCGCCGCCGCCGCCGCGCGCTTTGGCCAGACGCGGATTTTCGCGCCGGCCAGCGGCATCGTGACGCTGCGCGCGGCGCGGCAGGGCGAGGTGGTGAGCCCTGGCAGTCCCATCGTCACGCTCTTCGACTTGAGCTCCACCTGGGTGGATGCCGACGTCGAGGAAACCTACGCCGATCTCATCGCGATGGGACAGACTTTGCGGGTACGTTTGCCCTCGGGCGCCGAGATCGCCGGTCCGGTGATCTACAAAGCGGTGGAAGCCGATTTTGCCACGCAGCGCGACGTCAGCCGCACCAAGCGCGACATCAAAACCGTGGCCATACGGGTGCGCGTGTCCAATCCCGAGGGCCGGCTTGCGCTGGGCATGACCGCCTGGGTGATGCTGCCGGTGCCGGCTTTGCCGCCGCCTCATCCGGTCAGCAGCGTGCCGGTTAACAGGGTGAACGACTAGCCGTCATGCAAGCCCAAAGCCCATCCCCAAACGGCGTCGCGATCGAAGTCAAAGGCATAAGCAAGCGCTTTGGCGCGCTGCTGGCGGTCGATAACGTCACCTTCATGGTCCCCAACGGCGAGATCTTCGGCCTGCTCGGACCGAACGGCGCGGGCAAGAGCACGCTCATCCGCATGTTGACCACGCTGGTGCCGCCCACTAGCGGCACGGCGGTGGTGGCCGGACACGATATCATTCGCGACCCCAACGCGGTGCGCGCCAGTATTGGGGTCATTCCGCAGAATATGACCAGCGACCCCGAGCTCACCTGCGCCGAGAATATAGGCATTCACGCCCGGCTGTACGGCATCACCGGGGAGCGGCGCCGCCAGCGCACGGCGGAGTTGCTCGAAGCCGTCAGCCTCGCCGACCGCGCCAACGCCCTTGCCGCCACGCTGTCGGGGGGCATGCGGCGGCGCCTCGAGATCGCGCGCGGCCTGGTGCACGACCCGCAAATCCTGTTTCTGGACGAACCCACCACCGGCCTCGACCCGGCCTCCCGCATTTCGGTGTGGGACATGATCGCCCATCTGCGCGCCCACCAGGGCCGCACGCTGTTTCTCACCACGCATTACATGGACGAGGCCGACCGCCTGTGCGACCGGGTGGCCATCGTCGACCGCGGCCGCATCGTAGCGCTGGACACGCCAGTGGCGCTAAAAGGCTCGGTGCCCGGCGCCAGCCGCATCGAGTTGCAGTTCGAGCCCGATCTGCCCCACGGCGCCGCCGACCTGGAGGCGTTGCCGGCGGTCAAGTCGGTGCGCGCGCTGGGCTCCGCCACCTATCGCATCTCGAGCGACCGCGGCCCGGCTTCGGCGCAGGAATTGATCGAGCTGGCGCGCGAACACAAACTCGAGCTGAAAAGCTTGTCGGTCGCGTCCACCAGTCTGGACGACGTATTCCTGCATTACACCGGCCACGGCCTGGCGGAGATGGCCGAAGCCGCCGTTCCCGCCGGCCGAGAGAAGAAAGGCGGCCCCCAATGAAGCGAGCTTTGGCCTTGGTCGAGCGCGATATGCGCAAGTTCCGCCGCAGCCCGGCGTTGCTCTTCGCCTCGCTGGTGATGCCGCTGCTGCAGTTGATCATCCTGGGCAACGCCTTCGGCGGCAATATCAAAAACGTCATCTTGGGCGTGGTCAACCTGGATCGGGGACCGGAATCGGTGGATGTGCTGGAGCGCGTCCGCGCCGTGGGCGCCAACGCGCGCACCTTCCTGCCCACTGATTACGACGACCAGGGCGCCGCCCTCGCCGACCTGCGCAAGGGCGTACTGGGCGGACTTCTGATCATTCCGCAGCATTATTCCCGCGACCTGCTGGAACGGCGCCAGCCGCACCTGGCGCTGATTACCGACAACACCGATCGCTCGGTGGCGGGCGCGGTGGGCTCCCAGATGTCCGATCTGGTGGCCTCCATCAATGCGCCCGAGGTCCCGCCTCGCGAGCCGGCGCAGGCCGCGCTCGACGTGGTCGAGGTCTATCCCTACATCGACTACATGAAGTATTTGCTGCCCGGTTCGGTTTCCCTGGCCATCTTCATGACCGCTATGATCGGCGGCGGCCTGCTGTTCATCGACGACAAGTCGCGCGGTCTGCACGAAGGCTACATGGTGACCCCGATCACCAAATGGGAGCTGATCCTCGGCTTCAACCTGTCCGGCGTGATCAAGGCGGCACTGGCGGGAGAGACCGTCCTGGTACTGGGGGCCGTCGTAGCGGGGGTCGCCAACTTCTTCCAACCAGTGCGCCTGCTGGAGCTGACCCTGATGGTCGTGCTCACCTCCGTCGCGCTGATCGGCATGATGTTCTTCATCATGGCGCGCATCAGCGACCCGCTGGTGCCGCGCGCCATTTTTGGCGTGCTGAACACGCTGCTGTTCTTTCCCAGCGGCGCCATCTATCCCATCGCCGGCTTCCCTCGTTGGCTGCGGTGGATGTCGAACTGCGACCCGTTCACCTATGCCGTCCACGCCTTTCGCACGCTGCTGCTCAAGGACGTCGGCATCACCGCGATCACCAACGATATCTTCGCGCTGGTGTTGACCTCGGCGGTGGTGTTGTCGGGCGCAACCCTGCTCTTCCGGCGGACCTTGTAACCATGCCTCGTCCCGCTGCCAAGACGACCGCAACGAAGGTGATGGCCGCATGGGCGCCGGCTGCCCCTGGATTGTGGTATTGCAACTGGAAGATCTGGCTGGAAGCGCGCCGGCGTTTGGATCGCGCCCTGGCGCCGTTGGAACTCCGCGCGAGGGAGTTCTGGCTGCTGGCCATCGCCGGCCGCGGCAATGTCTCGCAGCATGAGATTGCCGAACTGTGCGGCCTTGACCCAAGCTCCCTGGTGGCGGTGCTCGACGGCTTGGAGCGCCGCGGCTGGGTGCGCCGGCAGCGCAACCCGCGCGACCGCCGCATGCAATGGGTGCAGCGCACCGAGGCTGGGGACCGCTTGTTCACCCGGGCGGTGCCACGCGCCCAACGCGCCGAGGCGCGGCAGTTGGCAGTGCTTTCCGCGGCCCAACAGCGCCAGTTGGTGGCCGCCATGCGCAAATTGGTAATGATTTCGAAATGACGAGAGATGCCATGAAACCATTCGGCAGCACTGTGCTTTTCACCCGCGTTGTGCTTGTAACCTTCCTGGCGGGCGCGGGCAGCGCCTTCCAACAGTCTTCGTCTGGCGGCGGATCGCCCGGCCAGGCGCCTGCGGCCGGAGGCTCATCCGCAGTCGTTTTGCCGTCGTCGGGCCGCAACAACCAGGGCGGATCGGTCGGCGCCGCCGAACAGCCCGTGTCCGGGACCACCACCAGCGTCAACACCCTGAACCCCAGCGTGCAGATCTCCGGACCCTACAGCGGCAGCACGCGCAGCACCACGGCCATGCCTTTTTCCGGCAAGCTGTCGCTACAGGAGGCGCTGCAGCGCGGCTTGGCCTACAACCTGGGTGCGGTCGGTCTGGCGCAAACCGTGCGTCAAACCGGCGCACAGGTGACGGTGGCCCGTAGCGCCCTGCTGCCCAACATCAATGGCAATCTCAGCGAAACCGTGGAGCAAACCAATCTCGCCGCGCTCGGACTGCGCATCAGCGTGCCCGGCTTCCGCATTCCCACCGTCGTAGGCCCGTTCAACTACTTCGCCCTCCAGGCCACCCTCAGCCAGACCGTGGCGAACCTGACCGCGCTCAATAATTACCGCTCCGCCCGAGCCACCGCACGCGCCAGCCAATACAGCCTGCAGGATGCGCGCGACCTCATCACTCTGGCGGTGGGCGGCGCTTATTTGCAGGTGTTGGCCGCCCAAGCCCGCGTGGACGCCGCGCAAGCCCAACTCGACACCGCTAATGCCGTTTTCCACCAATCCACCGAACAACACACGCAGGGCGTGCTGGGGCGCCTCAACGTCGACCAAAGCCAGGTACGGACTCTCACCCAACAGCAGCAGATCATTACGCTGCGCAACGATCTCGCCAAACAGAAGATCAACCTGGCAAGGCTCACTGGCCTCGCGCCCAATGAGGGCTATCGGCTCACGGACAGCTTCCCCTTCAGCCCGGCGCCGGTCCAGAGTGTGGATGCCGCCGTGGCCCAGGCCGAACAACAGCGTGCCGACCTCAAAGCCGCCCAATCCCAAGTGGAGGCTGCCGCGAAAGCCCTGTCGGCTGCGCGTGCCGAGCGCCTGCCGTCGGTCGCGGTCAGCGGCGACTACGAAGTGATCGGCACCAACCCGGCCCAATCCCATGGAGCCTTCACCGTGGTCGGCACGGTCAGCATTCCGCTGTGGCAAGGTGGGCGAACCGCGGGCGACATCGCACAGGCCGAAGCGGTGCTGGCGCAGCGCCAGGCCGAGTTGGAGGACACGCGCGGGCTGATTGAAGCCGAAGTCCGCCAGGCCTACCTCGATCTCGAAGCCGCTGCCGGGCAGGTCGAAGTCGCGCGCAAGAATCTGCAGGTCGCCCAGGAAACCCTGGAGATGACCCGCGCGCGCATGGAAGCCGGCGTGATCAATACGGTGGAGGTCGTCGAAGCGCAACAAACGGTCGCCAGTGCGCAATTGGACCTGATCAACAGCGTCTTCGCCCACAATCTGGCTAAATTGAGTCTGGCCCGTGCGCTGGGCCATGCAACCGACCAACTCCCCAGCCTGCTCAAACCTCAAACGGCTCCATTGCCATGACGGCTGTGGCGCAGGCACTCTTGCCTGCCGGGTCGAGACTCTTCTCGACCCACCTTCGCGCATCCACTCGAGCGCCGGCGCGGCAGCCTGAGAGGCCGCCATTTGTGCGTTGCCTGCCCTGGCGGTACCATTGGCTATCTCCGGATGAGGTCCGCGAACCTCGAAGGGCCTCGCCCGAGTGAGCCTCAAATGAGATACCCGTTGCTTCCGGCCGCTGCCGTTGCGCTTTGCGGCTTCCTCTTCCCGGGAGCGTTCTCCCAACAACCCGGACATACGATCGATCCCGGCGAGATCTGGCCCGATGACCGCGGCCGCCACATCCAGGCGCACGGCGGCGGAATCGTCAAGCTGGGCGATACCTATTACTGGTTCGGCGAGGACCGCTCCCAGGGGCTCGATCCCACGAAGCGCTACGTCAGTTGCTACTCCTCGAAGGACCTGTCGCACTGGAATTTCCGCAACCAGGTGATTCATCTCGCGGACCCGGAGAACTTCGGGCCCGGATGGGTTTTGGAGCGCCCCAAGGTGTTCTATAACGCGAAGACCAAAAAATTCGTGATGTATATGCACATCGATGGACGCACCGCGGAGGGCTCTTACAAAATCGCGCGCGTTGGGGTGGCCACCAGCGACACCGTGGACGGAGATTACCAGTACCTGCGGAGCTTCCGTCCCCTGGGGCATGAGAGCCGGGATATCGGCCAGTTCATTGACGACGACGGCGCGGCTTACCTGATCTTTGAGGACCGCCCGTTCGGTTTCCGCATCGCGCGCCTCTCCGACGACTATCTTTCCGTCGAAAGGGAAATGTGCCTGATTCCGGCGCACATGGAAGGCGGCGCCATCGTGCATTACCAGGGCCTGTACTATGCGATCGGATCCGCCCTCACCGGGTGGGCGCCCAATCCGAATCGATATGCGACGGCGCGCAGCTTGGACGGACCGTGGTCGGAATTCCGCGACATCGCTCCGCCCGAAACGAAGACGTACGGGTCGCAGTCCACGATGCTGGTGAAGGTGGTGGGCACGAAGAAGACGACGGTGATTTTCATGGGTGACATCTGGAAGCCGAGGACGCAGTGGGATTCGCGATACCTGTGGATGCCGTTGGAGATCGGCGACGGCAAACTGTGGCTTCCCGAGCCCAAGCCGTGGACGCTGGATATCGCGACCGGCGAGGCCGTCATCGGAAAATAATGCTGGCAAATCGGAATAGTCTGCACGACGCACCGCCGTTCAGAGCCGCGACCGTCAGGGAGCGGTCCTCACGAGATACGAGACCGTATTTGCGAAACCGCGTACTAAGTACTCCGTTTCATAAATACAGTCTCGTATCCAACCGTGGCGCACGCTCTCAGCGAGCCGCGTCGACACTCGTGTCGACGCTTCGCTGCGATTGAAAAATACGTTAGCGAATTTATGAAACGACGTACTAAAGTCTCGCATGCTACCGTGACGACGCTCCCCTGCGGCGTGCCGGGCGCAACATATTCAGAGCCGCGACCATAGGGAGCGGTCTCCTGACCGGCACGAAAATATCAAACGTATCGTCCGAGCCTCATCAAAATGCACGAGCAAGGGCTGAGTGCAGAACGAGCCGTGGGTCTCCGGCAGAGCGCGAGGTGCTACATTGGAACCGTTGCCGCGGCCGTGCTGCGGTCCTGCCAAGCTGCAGCGCGAGGTCGCAAGGAGGCCCGTCATGATTCGATACCTCACAGCCGCCGCGCTTCTTCTCACCGCCGCTGGCCCCGCCTCGGCCGCGCCGCAGCGCACCGTCTTCGAGGGCGCCGAATCCGAGCACAAGTGGGCGTTGAAGGACCTGGACCCGAACCTCTCGCCGGATTGGACCGGATACGACTTCCTGGTGCTGGAGATGAAGGCTTCCTCGCCGCAACGGTTCTTGCTGACCTTCTTCAGCAGCGACCGCGTGCAGTCGCGCCAGATGCAGCCGCTCGCCAACGTGTGGATCCGCGCGGCGGTGCCCCTGCAATACTACCGGCAACCGAACCGCGCCGGTTTCGACCTGGCGTCGGTGGGTAAGGTCCCGCGAAATTCGTTCTGGATTAGCACTGGGGGCGTCTACGGGCCGCTGAACGCCGTGGAGGCGATCGGGGTCACCATGCACGCGCCTTTGGGGAAGCCGACGCTCGAAATCCGGTCGGTGCGGTTGTCGAAGGAGGATCCCGGCTCCGACATCCTGGACAAGAAGCCGGTGGTGGACGAATTCGGCCAGTGGATCCCAACGGACTGGCCCGGGAAGATCAAGAGCCTGGATCATCTAAAGAAGGAGTGGGCCGATGAAGAAACGGGCCTGCGTGCGGGCGACTTCGGCTACTGCAAGTACGGCGGGTATCTGAACACCAAGGCAAAGGCGACGGGCTTCTTCCGGGTGGAGCAGGTGGACGGGCGGTGGTGGTTCGTGGACCCCGACGGGCACCTGTTCTTCTCCACGGGTTCCACCGGAATGGGCGCAGGCGGAGGCGACGCCCGCCTGCGGGGCAGGGAAGACTATTTCGCGGCGATGCCGCCGGCGGAACCGGAGCCAGTGCCAGGACGCCGGCCGCAGACGGGCTTCTACGCGTGGAACCTGGCGCGGCGGCACGGCGCGGAGTGGGAGACCAAGTGGATCGGCCTGGCGATCCGGCGGCTGGAATCGTGGGGCCTGAACACCATCGGCAACTGGAGCGACTCGCGGCTGTGGGGCACGCACCAGAAGGCGTACGTGGTGAACCTGCGGGGCTGGGGCATGGAGACCGGCTACATGGGGATGCCGGACGTGTTCTCCGGCGAGTTCCCGAAGATCGCCGACCAGGCGGCGGCCGAACAGTGCGGGCCGCGCAAGGACGACCCGTACCTGCTGGGGTATTTCATCGCCAACGAGCCGCCGTGGCCGGGCAGGGAGTCGCTGGTGGTGGATACCATCCTGGAGCGGCCGCCGAGCGCGATCCAGCGCGAAGCCAAGGCTTTTCTGGCCGGCGGCGATACGCCGGAACGGCGCAAGCAGTTCGTCTATCGCGCGTTCGACAAATACCTGGAAGTCATCGACGCGGCCATCCGGCGGCACGACCCGAACCATCTGAACCTGGGGCTGCGTTTCGGAGGCAGCGTTCCGCCAACCGAGATGCTGCGCGCATCGCAGGCCTTCGACGTATATAGCTTGAACGTCTACTCGACGTCCGTAAACGAAAAGGTGATGGAGGAGATCTACCGGGTGACAGGGCGGCCGATCATCGTGGGCGAGTTCCATTTCGGCGTACCGGGCCGGGGCCTGGCTGCGGGTCTGGTGCAAGTGCGGGATCAGCAGGAGCGTGGAGCGGCCTACCGCTACTACGTGGAGCAGGCGGCGTCGTTCCCGGCATTCATCGGATCGAGCTGGTTCCAATGGGTGGACCAGCCCTCAACGGGGCGGATGGATGGAGAGAACTACAACATCGGCCTGGTGGACGTGACGGACCGGCCGTACCGGGAACTGATCGAGGCAATGAAGACGACTCACCGGCGGCTGCAGAACGTGCATGCGGGGAAGACAGCGCCTTTCGATGTGAAGCCCAGGGCGCAGTGAGGGGCGGGGCGGCCTGCTAATTCCGGGCCACACGGTCACAGATTTTGGAAATATGTTTTTGACCCCCGCCTTACCTTCTGACTCAACACTACTTACTAAGTACCTCATCCCGCTCCGTCAGCCCTTTTACCCCGGGCTCCCGCCATGTCCCCCTGCTACACTCGATGCAACTTAACCGCGTGTACTTAGGGGGCCTAGCAGAATCGGGAGAATCGTTACGTTACCGTCTGAACCGATTCCGCACGGAAGCTGCACATCCGACAGCGCCGTTGTATTGCAACATGATGTCGCCAACAAAGCTACGTATCATGGCGGCGCGGAGAGCCGCCTCCAGTTCGTGGCGCAGCAGGTCTCATCACTTTCGACCGCAGAGGAGATCAAGGATGTCTACGTCGCTTCCGACCAGAACTACGCTCCTTGCAGTATTTGAGGACACTTGCGTCGTAGAAGTCACGGTTCAAGGTGCACAGGATTTCGGCTCGTCCAACCACTGCGGTGTGAATGACCGGGTCGTCGTCCGGATCTGTTGGAACGATGCGGGGCGCCGGTCCTGGAAAAATGATCTCCGATACTTCTCTTCCTCTGATGTAGCTGAGGTATTCCGCAACCTCTTCATCAGTCAGCTTTGTCGCGGTTCGAACGCGGTTATATCCAAAAACGCGCTCAAGCTCCTTCAGAAGAAATGGCGAGAGGAGCAAAACGTGCTCCGGTGAATGGACGATGAGTAGGAGAAGTTCCCTCGCTGGTCCTTTGGCCTTCGCATTTGCTCGAACAAGGATATTCGTGTCGAGGACGATCCTCATGTACGGTCGTGCCGCACAGTGTGGAGGGCTTCATCGATCGCTGCGTCGATTTCTTCTTCCGGAAGGCTGTTAACTTTGTCCGCTCGGCGATTGAGGAATGCTTCCAGATTCCGTGCCAGCGCGGCCCGGCTTTCTGAAGGTGGAACCCGTTGCGGAGGAACAGCAGCAACGCTGATCTCCTCGTCAGGTGCAATTGACCGGCCTAGAAGCTGTTCAACGGCGGACTTCACCGCTTGGGGCAGCTCGCTTGCCTTTTGAATCGAGACATTCTGCATGGCCGGAATCTCCTCCTGACTCTTATGATAGCAAGCTGATTCTCTCTGCTGTCGCTCACAACGTCCCGACCTCTATCCGCATGCGCACTCCTTGTGCCACGACTGCCCATCGAAATACCAGGCCGGCCCCCGGGATTCGTCGGGGGCACGAAACTGAGCCTCGCCGCGCACAGCGACATCCTTGAGGGATGCGGACTTATCGGGAGTGATCCGCTGCAACGGAGTCCTGGCGGCATGAAAACTCGGGGCGCAAAGGCGGAGAGCCGTTCTCACCTTCCTGCCGATAACAGTCGACCAGGGGTGTGCGCGAACTACAGCGAGATTTCTCGGTTCTGCCCATTACAGTTCGGATACGCCGCCCGTGGCGCTCGCCGCCAAGCGAGTCAGGGGCACTCCTCACACGAGAGTGGAGCAAAGAACGCCTCCCCCTCGCCGCTACCCCTCCCTTCCGATTGGCCGGATCACACGATCACAGATTTTGGAAATATATTTTTGACCCACCTTACCTTCTGATTCAAAACTACTTACTAACTACCTCATCCCGCTCCGCCAGCCCTCTTACCCCGTCCCCGCCATGTCCGCCTGCTACACTGTAGCCAGGAAGAGGATTAGCACTTCCACACAGCTCCCTGTCGTTCGGGAGCTGTTTTTGTTTTGCCCCATTTTGGGGGTGGCGACGCATCATGTGTCGCCTACGTGTAGCTAAGCCGCTTGTTTTCAGTAAATCGACCCTCTGTGGCGACACATGATGTGTCGCCACAAACGGAGTTCTCTATGCGCCAACCTTCGGCATCATGCCTCGCCGCCGTTCAGCGGCGCCGCGTTCATCTGCGGCCCAAATTCTTTCGCGGCTTCGTAAGTGCCCGCCACCCGGAAACCATAATCGGCATACCGGAATTCGGGTGGAATGCTGCTTCGCGCTGCGCACCGCGAGAATTTAATGTGGTGCCGCCAGGCGCCTCCGCGCGAGGCGCGCCGCGTGCCCTTCTCCGGACCTCGTGGACTCTCTACCGGCGAAACGGCGTAGTAACCCGGGTCGTACCAATCCGAGCACCATTCGTGAACGTTCTCGCACATGTCGAAAAGCCCGTACGCATTCGGCGGCGTTTGCCCGATCGGCTCGGGACCGTTCTGCCAGCGGCCCGCGGCGTACCTGCGTGGCTGCGCGCCCCACGGGTAAATCTGCTGTTCCACGCCTCCGCGCGCGGCGAATTCCCACTCGGCTTCGGTGGGTAAACGAATCTCCATGCGCCATTGGGCGGAGAGCCAGCGGCAGTAGTCCATGGCGTCGAACCAGTTCACCGACGTGACGGGCAGCGTGGCGCATTCGAAGGAGAACTTGCGGAACGCGGCAAAATCGGCGTTGGTCACCTGGTAGCGGCACAGGCGGAAGGGCGCCACCGTCACCCGATGCACCGGGCGCTCCTCATCGCGGCCGTCGTCCTGGCCCATGAGAAACTCGCCGCCGGGAATGAGAACCAGATCGTCCGGGGTCATGCACCGATCAGTGTAACCGAACCAAGAAACTGCGAACTTCGGCCGAGTTCCAACGTATTCATCTGTGGACTTATCCAATGGGAACCTTTAGCAACCAGATCAAACATGTCGTACGCAGCCTGATGCGCTCGCCCATGTTCACCTTTGTGACGATTGTCACCATCGGTCTCGGCATCGGCGCCAACGCGGCAATCTTCAGCGTCATCAATGGCATCCTCCTCAAGCCCCTCCCATACCCGGAGCCGGAAAGGCTGGTGGGCGTCTGGCAGTCGGCGCACGCCATCGGCATCGACAATCTTACGCTTTCGCCATCGGACTACTTTACTTTCCGCGAAGAGAATCACACCTTTCAGGAGATGGGGGTTTGGAACGGCAATGGCGTAAGTATTACCGGACTGGCAGCCCCGGAGCAGGTGCAGAGCCTCTCGGTTACCGATGGCACGCTCCCCGCGCTGGGGGTCCAACCGGATCTCGGGCGATGGTTCAGCGCCAGTGACGACCGTGCCGGCGCTCCGGAGACGGCGGTCCTTACCCATGGATATTGGCAGCGCAAATTCGGCGGGGACCCATCCGCGATCGGCAAGCGAATTCTGGTAAACGGGCATTCCACGGAAATCATTGGCGTAATGCCGCAGAGCTTTCGCTTTCTCGATGAAAAACCGGACGTGATCCTCCCCTTTCGTTTCGATCGCAGCAAGACCGAGCTCGGAAACTTCAGCTATCAGGGCATCGCCAGGCTCAAACCGGGGGTGACGCTGCCGCAGGCGGACGCCGATGTCGGCCGGATGATCCCCATGGTGAATTCCAAGTTCCCGCCGCCGCCCGGCTTCAGCGTCAAGCTCTTCGAAGAGGCGCACATTCAACCCAGCGTGCGCCCCTTGAAGCAGGACGTGGTGGGGAGCCTGGGTAAGGTGCTGTGGGTGCTGATGGGAAGCATCGGCGTGGTGCTGCTGATCGCCTGCGCGAATGTGGCCAACCTCCTTCTGGTCCGGGCGGAAGGCCGCCAGCAGGAATTTGCGATCCGCACGGCCATCGGCGCAGGCTCGCTTCAGCTTGCCGCCGACCTTCTTCTGGAGAGTGTCTTGCTCGGCCTTCTCGGCGGAGCCGCCGGCCTGGTTCTCGCGTATGCGTGCCTGAGGATGCTCGTCTCACTCGCGCCGCCGTTCCTTCCCCGGATCGAGAACGTCACCATCGATCCGCTGGTGCTGTGGTTCACTCTCGCACTCTCGCTGTTGGCCGGCCTGCTGTTCGGACTGATTCCTGTGATCAAGCACGCCAGGTCAAGTGTCACTACCGCGCTCCGCGCCGGAGGACGAACGTTGAGTCAGAGCAGAGAGGCTCACCGCGCGCGCAACACCCTGGTGGTGCTGCAAATGGCGCTGGCGGTGGTTCTGCTGATCGCCTCCGGCCTGATGATCCGCACGTTTCAAGCCTTGCGCCACGTCCAGCCTGGATTCACCGATCCCGCCCGGTTGCAGACCCTGCGCCTCTACATCCCCGAAACCCAGGTGAAGGACCCGGTGCGCGCGCTCCACATGCTTCAGGAAATCGAGCAGAAGATCTCGGAGATCCCCGGCGTTCGCTCGGCGGCGATCGCGAACTCGGTTCCGACCGACGGAAACAACAGCACCGACCTGCTCTACACCGAAGATCGGGCATACCGCGAGGGCGAGCTTCCGCCGCTTCGCCGGTTCAAATTCGCGGCTCCCGGATTTTTTCAGACCATGGGAACCAGGCTGGTCGCCGGACGAGATTTCACCTGGACCGACCTCTACGACCTGAGACTGACCGCCATAATCTCGGAGAACATGGCGCGAGAGCTTTGGCACGATCCCGCCGCGGCCCTCGGCAAGCGCATCCGGGAAGGCATGAAAGACCCCTGGCGCGAAATCATCGGGGTAGTCGCGGATGTGCGCCTGGACGGTCCCGATCAGAAGTGCCCCACCACCGTTTATTGGCCGATCCTGATGAAAAACATGTACGAAGAGTCCGTCTTCCTGCGGCGTGGGGTGGTTTATGCCATCCGCTCCGACAGGGCCGGCTCCGAAAGCTTTCTCCAGCAAGTCCGGCAGGCCGTGTGGTCCATCGATTCCGATCTGCCGCTATCGAGCGTCCGCACCATGGAACAGGTCTATCGCGGGTCGATGGCGCGGAGCTCGTTTACCCTGGTGATGATCGCTATCGCCGGAGGGATGGCGTTGCTGCTCGGCATCGTAGGCATCTACGGCGTAATCTCATATTCGGTGTCGCAGCGCACACGCGAGATGGGCATTCGGATTGCTCTCGGGGCACGGCAGGGCGCCCTGCGGGTCATGGTGGTTCGCCACGGGATGTTGGTCGCCTCCATCGGTGTAGCGATAGGGCTCTTGGCCGCCGCTGGCTTGACCCGCATCCTGTCCACGTTCCTGTTCGGGATCAGCGCGCTCGACCCGATCACCTACGCGGCCGTGGCCGCCGGTCTGCTGGCCGCCGCTGCGCTGGCCAGTTACATGCCCGCGCACCGTGCGTCCACCATCAACCCCGTGCAGGCCCTCCGCGCCGAGTAGCCGGTAACGCCGGCGGTCTTGCCGCCGGTTCCTCATCGCTTCCGCCTGCCATCCCTGGTCCCTTCTTCCACAAGCGAGAACTGCAGCTTGCGCTCATTGGCATCCACCCTGTCGAGGATCACCCGCACGCCGTCGCCGATCGAAAACTCGCGGCGCGTGCGCTTGCCCACCACTTTGCGCACGTTCTCGTGATACGTGTACTGGTCGCCGGGCAGCGTGTCGATGGGCACCAGGCCTTCGATGAAAAGCTCGGCAAGCTCCACGAAGAGGCCGTACTTGGTCGTGCTGATGATCAGGGCGTCGAAGTCCTGGCCAACACGCTCGGCCATGAACTTCACCTTTTTCCATTCCACCAGCTCCCGCTCGGCATCGGCGGCGCGTCGTTCGGATTGCGAGCAGTCGTCGGCGGTGCGGGCCAGGTCCGCGATCAGCCCCGCCGAAATCCCCAGCGCGTTGCGCAGCAGCCGATGCACCACCAGGTCCGGATACCGCCGGATGGGCGATGTGAAGTGCGTGTACGACTCCGCCGCCAGCGCGAAGTGGCTCTCATTCTCCGTGCTGTAGCGCGCCTGCTTCAGCGACCGCAGCATCAGGTAGCTGAGGATGCGTTCCTCGGGCTTGCCTTCGATCTTCGCCACCAGCCGCTGGTAGTGCCGCGAGGAGAGGTTCAGCCCCGAGTCGGCCATCACGATCTCGCCGTGCTTCTTGGTGCCGTCGCGGTGCCGGTCGGTATAGCCGAACTTCTTCACCGGAATGGCGCCGACTCCCAGCGAATAGCCGAAATGCGCCGCCACCTCTTCGAACTCCATGACACGCTTAGGGTCGGGCTTCTCGTGGATGCGGTAGATCGACTCCTCGACCGAGTGCTCCAGGTGCGACGCCACGGCCTCGTTGGCGGCCAGCATGAACTCCTCGATGAGGCGGTGCGCGATGTTGCGCGGCGCCCGCGTCACCCCGGTCATCTCGCCGAACTGGTCGAATTCGATTAGCGACTCGGGCAGGTCGAAATCGATCGAGCCGCGCCGCACGCGCTTCTTGTTCAACACCAGCGCCAGTTCCTGCATCAGCTCGAACCGCTCCACCAGCGGCCGGTAGCGTTCCCGCAGGCCCGCATCGCCTTCCAGCAGCAGGTGCACGTTGGTGTAGGTCATGCGCTCGGCACTGCGGATCACCCCGGACGTGAACTCCTGCGCCACCACCTGACCCTGATGATCGATCTCCAGCAGCGCCGAGAGCACCAGCCGGTCGGCATGCGGAACCAGCGAGCATATGTCGGTGGAAAGCTCGTAGGGCAGCATGGGGACGGCGCGGTCGGGGAAGTAGACGCTAGTGCCCCGCAGGCGGGCCTCGGCGTCGATGGGGGTTCCCGGACGCACGTAGTGGCTGACGTCGGCGATGTGGACCTGCAGCGCGTAGTTGCCGTCAGCCAGGCGGTCCACCCATACGGCATCGTCGAAGTCTCGAGCGGTCTCGCCATCGATGGTCACGATGTCCAGCGCGCGGAAGTCGCGGCGGCCGGCGAGGTCACGCTCGGTGATGACGTTGGGGATCGACTGCGCCTGCTCCAGCACCTCGGGCGGGAACTGGTGCGGCAGATGGTGCTTGCGAATCACGATCTCGACATCCACTCCGAAATCGTCGGGGTGGCCGAGGATCTCGATTACGCGGCCCACGGGTGCTTCGCCCTTCTCGGGGAATTCGAGCAGCTCGACGTTCACCACCATGCCGGCCAGCTCTTCCACCGATGAGACCTTGGGCGCCTCGACTCCGATCCGGTCCACCTGCGGCGCCGCCGAGGGAAACTCCATGCCCTCGGGAATCTCGATCCACTGCTGGATACGCTCGTCGTTGGGCACCACGTACTGCCCGCGGCGCCCGATGCGGAACTCGCCGACCACCGTGGGATGAGCGCGTTTCAGCACCTTGACGATTTCGCCATCGGAGCGGCCGCCGGCTTCGATGCGGGCGATCCGCACCACGACCCGGTCGCCGTGCATGGCCTTCTCCGCGGATTCGGGCGGGATGAAGACGTCGCCCACGATCCCTTCAATCGGCCGGTCGGCGATGAGGAAGCCGTAACCGTCGCGGTGCATCTGCAGCCGTCCGACAGCAAATTCGCGGCTGCGCGCGGTGACGGCGTAGTGGCCGGAGCGGAGCTCGATCAGGTCGCCGCGGGCGGTGAGGCGGGCGAGGGCGGTCTCCAGATCGGCGCGTTCCGAGCCCTTGGTTCCCAGCTCGCGGACGAGTTGCTTGAAATTGGCGCGGCCGTGCGGCAGCCCGGAGATGTGGTCGAGCATTGCCGCGTCGGTCATATACCCCGATTTTACTTGCAACAGATGCGGGAAATGTGGCGTCATGAATTGGAGGCCATCATGAGGCGTCTGACGTGGTTGCTGCTTCCTGCTGCACTGATTGCTGCGCAGGCCCGATATGCCCGCCTGGGCGAATTCGAAGGCACGGTCGAAGTGCAGTTGAGCGCCGCCGGCCAGTGGATGCCGGCGGAACGCAACCTGCCGCTTCCCGAATCGGCGTGGCTGCGGACGGGGGCGGCTTCGCGGCTCGAGATCGAGCTGGACGAAGGCAGCGCGTGGCGGCTGGGTCCTGATTCGCAGGGCGAGATCTCCGATTACTCGCGCCTGTCGATCGGGCAGCGCGTGACGCTGCTTTCCCTCGACCACGGGCTGGCGTATTTTACCGGGCAGCCGGAGGGTAAGGACGCACTGATGCTGGCGGTTCCGGGAGCGCAGGTGACCCTGTTGCGAGGCGCCCATGTGCGCCTGGAAGCGCAGGAGAGCTGGAGCCAGATCTCGGTGATCGAGGGGGTGGTGCGGTTCTCCTCACCGACGGCGGAGATCGACCTGCGGGAGGGACAGACCACGCGCGTGGAACCAGCTAATCCGGCCCGATTCTTCCTGAATAAGGAAGTGCCGGCCATGGAATCGGACCGGTGGAGCGAAGCGCGGGACAAGGCGCTGGCCATGAGCCCCTCCGCCGGGCACGTGATCGAACGCTACGGGCTGGTGGATCTCGATGCTGCCGGCGAATGGACGCAAACGGAGGACCTCGGTGCAGTGTGGAAGCCCAAGACGCCGCAGGGCTGGGCACCCTATCAGAATGGCCGCTGGCGCTGGTACGACACCCTCGGCTACACCTGGGTGAGCGACGACCAGTGGGGCTGGCTGCCGTATCATTACGGCCGCTGGACGCGCATGGAGAACCTGGGCTGGGTGTGGGTGCCGGCGAAGACCGCGGTGTTCAAGCCCGGTGACGTGTACTGGCTGCGCGGCGCCAAGCTGGCGGGATGGGGACCGCTGGCGCCGGGTGAAGATTGGAGGCTTCCGGAACTGCCATTGCAGTATCTGAACGTCAACACCACGTTCGCGGCGTTCCAGCAGGACGCGGTCGTGATCGACCCCGCGGGATTCACCGGCCGGCCCAAGGAGCCGCTTCAGGTGGCTGCATTCGCCCCGGCGCTTCCTTCGCCGGCGCTGCCGGCGTCGCGCCTGGATGCGACACGGCCGGAACTGCGCGCGGGCAGCACGCGGGTGGCGCCGGTGCTGGATGGCGTGACGTTTCGGAGCACGCCGGCGCCCACCATCGTGGTGATGAATCCGCCGCCACCGCCGCCTGTGGTGCTGATCACGCCGCCTCCGGATCCGCCGGATCCGGAGGCACAGCCAATCGCCGTCGCCTATCCGGTGCCGGTTTATACGGGCATCGTGCTCAATCCGCCGGTGAAGACGACCAGGACAACGACAACAACACCGGCAACCACGGCGACCCCGGCGAAACCGCCCACGAGCGTGATCAATCGCGGCAGGAGATTCCTCCCGGGTGAACGCGATATTGCCGGCGAAGCGATCAAGGACGTCAACGACAACCATTTCGCCAAGGCACTGGCGGACCTGGACACGTGGTCGCAGCGATATCGGGAATCGGATTATCAGGACGACCGGTCTTACTACTACGTGCTGGCGCATAACGGGATGGGGCAGCCTGGCAAGGTGCTGGAGGCCGCGGCGCCGTTGGTGGCGAAAGCCGGCCAGAATTCGTTTGACGATCCGCGGCAGATGATCCTGGTTCTCTATCTGACGTCGGTGAACGCGCAGAAGCTGCCGAATCCCACACGCGAACAATCCGCCACCGCGCGGACAGCGGCGCGCAGCCTGCTCGATTCCGTGCCGGCGTACTTCACGCCGGAGAACCGGCCGGCGACCACCACCAGCGCGGACTGGATGAAGGCGCGGACCGATCTGGAGGCCGCCGCGAGGACTACGCTGCGGGCATTGGGCGGGCGGCAGTAAACATGCACCATTGACAAAACGGCGCGACGGGTTATCATTTGGATTACTCCCCCGATTGATCGTCCGAAGGTACCGTGACCTCCATCGCAAACTCAGTCATTGTGGAAACCGACTTCGCTGGTGTGCCGCGGCATGCGCGCGGCAAAGTCCGCGACGTCTATCAAATCGATGTCGAGCGGCTGCTGATCGTGGCCACCGACCGCATCTCGGCGTTCGACTACATTCTTCCGACGGGCATTCCCGACAAAGGGCGGGTGCTGACGCAACTTTCGATATTCTGGTTCGATTTTCTGAAAGATCTCACGCCGAATCATTTTCTTACGGCGAATGTCGCGGACTATCCGGAGGCCCTCGCGCGTTTCGGCGATCGGCTCGAAGGCCGGTCGATGCTGGTGAAGCGGGCCAGGATGATCGACATCGAATGCGTGGCGCGGGGCTACATCTCCGGCTCGGGGTGGAAGGAGTACCGCGAGCAGGGTACGGTGTGCGGCATCCGGCTGCCCGCGGGTCTGCGCGAGAGCGACCGCTTGCCCGAGCCGATCTTCACGCCGGCCACCAAGGCGCAAAGCGGTCACGACGAGAACATCCCGTTCGAGTGCGCCTGCTCGCTGATCGGCGAAGATCTCGCCAAAACTGTGCGCGATCTCACGCTCGCGATTTATACCAGGGCAGCCCGTTACGCAGAGACCAGGGGCATCATCATCGCCGATACCAAATTCGAGTTTGGCTTCGTGGGCGAAGAGCTGGTGCTGGGCGACGAAGTGCTTACGCCCGATTCGTCGCGATTCTGGCCGGCCGAGACGTACCAGCCCGGCGGACCGCAGTTTTCGTTCGATAAGCAGTTCGTGCGCGATTACCTGGAATCCATTCGCTGGAACAAGCAGCCGCCGGCGCCCCCGCTGCCGGAAGAAGTGGCCGTCAAGACCAGCGAGAAGTACCGCCAGGCGTACCAAGCGCTCACAGGCATGGAGTTATGAACTGGCTAAGGAAGTTATGAACTGGCTCGACGTAGTGCTGCTGTTCATTCTCGCGGCGTCGATTATGACCAGCTTTCGCAAGGGCTTCACACGCGAAGTGATCGGGCTGGCGTCGGTGGTGCTGGCGCTGGTCCTGGGAATCGAGTTGTACGGATCGGCGGGATCGCTCCTGGCGTCCTACGTCAGCACTCCGGCGGCGGCCAATTTCGCCGGCTTCTTTCTGGTGTTTTTCGGCGTGCTGCTCGTGGGCGCCATGGTGAGTTACGTCCTGGGAAAATTCTTGCGGGTGACAGGGCTTTCGTTTGTCGATCACGCGCTGGGCGCGGGTTTCGGAGCGGTGCGGGGGTTGTTGATCGCGGTGGCCTTGATCATGGGGATCATGGCATTTTCCCCGAGCAACCAGGCGCCGCAGTCGGTAGTCCAGTCGCGGACGGCTCCCTACGTGGTGGATGCGGCGCGGGCGGTAGCGGCGGTGGCTCCGCACGAACTGAAAGAAGGCTTCCGGAAGACGTACGCAGAAGTGAAGACGATCTGGGGGAAAACACTCGACAAGGGAATTCCGAGCGGGCCCAAGGAAAAGGGACAGGATGAAAGAAAAATTTGACGGGCTGGTGGAGCATCTGCTCAAAGGCAATATCTTTCTGCCGGAGGCGATCGAAGTCCTGGAACGCAGCATGATTCATCGCGCTCTGGAGGAGAATGGCGGCAACCGGTGCGCCGCCAGCAAGCAGCTTGGCATCCACCGCAACACACTGCAACGGAAAATGACGGAGTACGGCCTGGGCAAGAGCCGTGCCCGCGCGAGCCGCAAGCCCGTGGGCCGCGAAGCGCGCCCCCGCAGGAGAAAAGCCGGCGCCGCATAGCCGGATCAGCGCATAGCCGGATCAGCGCATAGCCGGAAGAATGTTGGACCTTTTGATTTTCGACCTCGACGGCACGCTGATCGATTCCCGATTGGATCTTGCCAATGCCGTGAATGCCACCCGCCGCCACATGGGCATGGGGCCGCTTGAAAACGAGCGCGTGTACACCTATGTCGGCAACGGCGCTCCGGTCTTGATCCGGCGCGCGCTGGGCGACGAGGCCAGCCAGGCGGAGGTGGACCGGGCGCTGGAGTATTTCATGGGATATTACCGCGTGCACGAGCTCGATCACACCACTCTCTACCCCGGGGTGAAGGAATCGCTCGACCGGCTGCGCACGGCCGGGAAGAACATGGCGGTGCTGACCAACAAGCCGGTGCGGATGAGCCGGGCGATCGTCGAGGGGCTGGGAGTGGGGGGTCATTTTTTTCAGGTATACGGCGGGAACAGTTTCGAATTCAAAAAGCCCAACCCGATCGGGGTGAAAGCGCTCATGAAGGAAACGGGCGCGGGGCGCGAGGACACGATGATGGTGGGCGACAGCTCTGTGGACGTGCTCACGGCGCGCAACGCCGGCATTCAATGCTGCGGGGTGACGTACGGATTTCAGCCCGAGACGCTGGCCGATCCGGCGCCCGATCTGCTGGTGGACCGCATGGAAGAACTCGCCGACTGGGTTCTGGCGAGGAACGGAAGATGAAGCATCGACCTGGAGCTACGGTGCCGGTCACGGGAATCTATTGGTGCACGGTGTGCAAGTTGCCCGAAGGATTCACGGCGGGACAGCAATTTCCCGAATGCAAGAACATGTGCGGGCGGGGCTTGTGGGAGCTGGTGGAAGAGCCGCCGTCTACGGAATGACGTACAGATCAAGATCGCGCTGTAGATCGCTGTGGGCATCGATGCGCAGGGAGGGAGCATTGGCGGCATCCATGACCGCGGAATCGGGATTGCGGTATTCGAAGGTGGCCAGCACGCGGTAGGCGCCGGGGGCGAGGTCCCTGAAGCTGTAGCCGCCGCGGGCGTCGGTGCGCGTGGTGCGCAGCTCCACCAGGCGCTGGCGCGAATCGGGATCCCAGGCTTCGAGGTAGACGGGTGCGCCGGCCGCGAGGTTGGCGCCGTCCTTCACGATTCCCGAAAGCGAGCTGCCTCCGCTCGCAAGCGTGAAGCGGGCGAATGCTCCATAGGCGTTTACAAGAATCTCGTTCCAGCCATCGGGACGTGCGCGGGCCGAACGGTAACTTCCGCTTCCCGAAAAGCTCGACACGTAGTAGCCGGCGGGAGGAAGCAGCCTGACTTCCCAGCGTCCGGGCGCCAGTTGCGCGCGGCCGTTTACGAGCTTGACCGCGACGATCTCGCCTTCGCCGGCGAGGTCCTTGCGCCGGGCCTCGAACTGCACCTGACCGGACTCCAGCCCGCGAGGCAGCCCGCCGCGGACATCGAAGGTCAGGTTGGAGTTGGCGGAAAGAGTCAGAGACACACCCTTCACGTCGTCACGGAGCGTCGAGGAGAGGTACGCGCCCTGCAATTTCACGGCGGGGTCGGGGTTGGCCGGCGCCTCGGCATAGATTTCAAAAGCGCCAGGAGCAAGTCCGGCAAATTGAAAGACGGCGGGAATGCCGGCGGCGTTGACGGTCTGTCGCCCCATGTCGGTGGCCAGAGTCACCTTGGTGGGAGTCTCCGGGGGATCGGGAATCGCCACTCCCGACACGGAGAACAGCTTGCCGAGGAATGGGCGCACGTCGATGTTGTTGGCCTGCTGGTCGAGGAGGACGTCTACCAGGCGCGCGTTCTCGACGGGAATCGACTCCCGGCCAAACGTGGGCAAATATGCGCCCTCTTCGTATTGTGCGCCGGCGGTGCGGACGAGGTAGGCGCCGGGCTCGAGGCCGGAGATGCGGTAGACGCCGCGGTCATCGCTCCTCGATCGGGCCACGAGTTGCGGCGGCCGGGTGTTGCGGTAGGCCACGACGTCGTGCTCCGGTAGGCCGATCTCGTTTTCGTCGACCACGGTGCCGGAGATGGCGCCCCAACGAGGCAATCGGATGGCGAGGAATGCGGGCGCGGAATCATCCAGGAATAGCGGCGCGCCCGCTGAGTTCCATCGCTTCTGTCCGTATTCAACGGGCATGAAACCGGGGCGCGACACCTTGATCACGTACGTGCCGGGCGCCAGCGAGGAGAACTCGAAGAGCCCGGAAATATTGGTGCGCATGGAGACGGTGGCGCCGGGCGTGCCCGCAATAGGCTCGACCACCACGGTGGCGCGGGCGAGGAACTTGCCGGTCTGGTGCTCTACTACGGTGCCGCGAACGACGGCTGCGTGGAGCGAGCAGACCGTTAAGAGGCAGGCAAGGATGCTGGTGTTTGGACCGCTCCCTGACGGTCGCGGCTCTGACGGAGATTCTGGTCGAGGCGAGATGACGCGACTACTGGGCCACATATAGCTCCAGGTCGAGCGCGACGTCGCGAGACTCTTCCACTTTGACGGAGCGGGCGGCGGCGGCATCCATGGCGGCGGAGTCCGGCGACTGGTATTCGAAGGTGCCGAGGATTCGATAGTCACCGGGCGGGAGACCATAGAACCGATACTTGCCCTGCATATCGGTGCGCGTGACGCGCAGGTCGGCCAGGCGCTTGCGCGCTGCCGGATCGTAGGGTTCCAGGTACACGGGCGCTCCCGCTACGGGCTCGCGGTTGGCTCCGGTCACGGCGCCGCGCACCACGCCGGGATGGGGAGATAGCACGAACTGGACGGTGAGCGGCCCGCCGGCGGCGGCGATCTCGTTCCAGCCGTCAGCGCGGTCGCGCCCGGCGTTATCACTCTGTATTGCAGAGAACTTTGCAACATAGTAACCAGCGGTAGGGGTAAGCGCGAGGTCCCAGCGGCCGGGGAGAAGCGACACGTGGCCCCGATTAGGGCGCAACGTTTCGGGCTTGCCATCGCCTGAAAGATCTTTGCGGCGCGCCATGACCTGAAAGAGCGTGAAATCGACGGGCTGGCCCTGGGTGTCTTCCACCAGGATCTGCAGGTCGGCAAGGGGGCCCAGCCGCAAGTGCGCTTCGGCGCGCTCGCGATCCACGAGCAACGGCAGAAAGGCGGCCTGCAACCCGCCGCCGACGCGCCGATCGGACGGCGCCTGCGCGTACAACTCGTAGAGGCCGGGGCCGATGGAATCGAAATGAAAGTTGCCGGAGCTATCGGAGACGGTGCTCTGGCTTCCCATGTCGGAAACCAGCGTCACGGTGACCGGAACCTGCGAGGAAGTAAGCGCCTGTCCCGCCACGCTCGATAGACGGCCGGGGAAGGGACGAACGACGACGTCATCGGTCTGGAGATCGAGCTCGACCTCGATGGGGCGGGCATCCTCGACGCGCGAGGTTTCGCGGGCGAAGGTGGGCAGGTAGCTGTCCTCGTCGCCCTTCTTGGCCGCGGTGCGCACCAGGTAGGCGCCGGGCTCGAGTCCCCAGAGGCGATACATACCGCGGTCATCGGTGACGGCGTGGGTCACCAATTGGGGCGGGCGGGTGTTGCGGTAGGCCATGACCTCGTGCTCGGGAAGGCCAACGTCGTTTTCGTCCACCACGGTGCCGGCGATAGAGCCGAATCGCGGCAAACGGAGGCTCAGCGCGACGGTTCCGGCCTCGTCCAGGATGACGGGGACTCCGGCGGCCTTCCAGCGTTTCTGACCGTATTGAAGGGTGGCGAAGGCGCGGCGGGAGGCGGTGACAAGGTAGGCTCCCGGAGCCAGCGGCGGGAACTCGAAGGCCCCGTAAACGTTGGTGCGCACCGACAGCGGGGCTCCCGCGGTTCCGGCTACCGGCTGCACCGTGACGAGCGCGCGCGCCAGGGGCCTGCCCGTTTGATTTTCGACGACCACGCCGCGAATCACCGCGGCCTGCAGCGCACCTGCGGCCAGCGACAGGAGGAGCCATTTGGGCATAGGTTCTGACACGATGACGCAACGGGAGGGCGGGAAGTGCAGGGAAAATCGCAGGGTTGGCAGGCGGAAGCGCCTGCCGCACGGTTGCCCGGAGCGCGCGGGAAAGTGCATGATCAGAATCATGCATACCAGACTCGTTGTGGGAATCGCCGGGTCACTCATTCCGGCATTGCTTTTTGGGCAGGCGCCCAAGAAAAAGATCACGCGCGCGGCGGACGTACCGCAATTCCAGTATTCCATCAAGGGGAAAGTGGAAGACCTGATCCAGTCGGAGGAGGCGTTCCGGCCGTTTGCGGCGCAAGTGAGGAAGAACGTGGAATCCGTTCTGCGCGATTACGACGTGGAGGACGCCAGCACCAAGCGGGGCTTGCTCGGCGTCCTGGTCTCACTCGACTTGCTGGAGGGCCGGGATGACGACGCCGGCAGGCGCCTGGGCGAGATCAAGGCCCTTGAGGAGAAGCCGGCAGCCAAGGCTTTGAGCGGCCTGATCACGGGGGCCATGCTGGAGGCGCGGCGCAGCGTTCCCGACCGCAATTCGCCGGCCTACCGGCAGGCGGTTTATGCGGCCGTGAAACGCGCGCTCGACGGGCTGCCTTTTGACGTGGTGCAGAACGACCTGAAGAGCACCAGGGCGAGCATCGAGATTCTGTCGGAAGCGCTGGTGATTGGCCAGATGCGCGCAGCATTCGATCCGGTGGTGGAGAAAACGGGTGGGCTCAGCTCCGACATGGCGAACGCGCTGCCCACTGCACGCGTGACGCTGGTGGAGAGAATTCCGCTGAAAGACACGTTGAACGAAGTGCTGGGCGCCTATTTGTCGGCGCACGCCAAAGAGAAGAAGGACATCTGGGCGGATCGCGAGGTGACGCTCGAGACGGGAAAGAACTACCAGCCGGTGAACGTGGCGGTGTGGGACAGCGGCGTGGACCTGGCCATCTTCCGGGATCGGGTGGCGATGGACGCTTCCGGCCAGCCGGCCGTTCTGGCCTACGACATCGAGTCCCGTAAGACCACGGGCAACCTTTACCCACTCAATGCCGAGCAGGCTCGCCGCTTCCCGGACGCGAAGAAGGAGTTGAAGGGCCTGTCGGACCTGCAAGCCAACGTGGAGAGCCCGGAGGCTACGGAGGTGCGGCAGGCGATGGCCAAGCTCAAGCCGGAGCAGGTGCGTCCTTTTATCGAAGAACTTTCGCTGTTCAGCGTGTACGCGCACGGCACCCACGTGGCAGGAATCCTGACGGCGGGAAATCCCTACGCGCGCCTGGTGACCGGGCGGCTCACCTTCGACTGGAAAATGATTCCCGACCCGTGCCCCTCGCGCGCGCAGACGGAGCGCGATGCCGCGGCGGCGCAGGACTACGTGAATTTCTTCAAGAGGAATCAAGTGAGGGTGGTGAACATGAGTTGGGGCGGATCGGTGAAGGAGGTGGAGGACGGCCTGGAGAAGTGCGCCATCGGCAAGGACATCGAAGAGCGCAAGAAGACCGCGCGGGAATGGTTCGAAGTGGAAAAGAGCGCGCTGGAGAAGGCCATGCTCTCCGCGCCGGAGATTCTGTTCGTGGCCGCGGCAGGCAACAGCAATGCCGATTCGAGCTTCAACGAAGCGATTCCCGCCAGCCTCAAACTTCCGAACCTGCTGACTGTGGGGGCGGTGGACAAGGCCGGCGACGAGGCTTCGTTCACGAGCTACGGCCCCACGGTGGTGGTGGACGCCAACGGCTACGAAGTGGAGAGCTACATTCCCGGCGGCGACCGCCTGAAAATGTCGGGCACCTCGATGGCATCTCCCAACGTGGCCAACCTGGCGGCCAAGATTCTGGTGGTGAATCCGAAGCTGAAGCCGGCGGAGGCGATCGACATCATCCGCAAGACGGCGGAGAAGACCGCGGACGGACGGCGGAATCTGATCGACCCGAAGAAAGCGATCGCGGCGGCGGGGGGCCGGTAGGAGAGCGCGGAAGGGGTGTATGATCCTCTTCGGTGCCGATTCTGGCGATCTACACTTCTATTCTGGGTCTGGGGCTTCTGGCGGCGGTCTCACGACGGCGTATGCTCCTGGTTCGCGGCCATGGCTTTTTCGCTCTCAGCGGGCTGTCAGGGATGCTTGGGCTGGCACTGCTGGCGATTGGGAAGCAGGCCACGCCGGTTTGGCTTGCCGCCATCTGGCTGGCGCTTCTGGCCGCCGCGCTGGTGGCCCGGCCGCGCTGGTTCTTCTTATGGTTCGATCCCGCACGGTTCGCGGCCGAGGTAGAGGACTCCCTGCGAATGTTGCTCATTCCGTTCGTCAAGACCGAGGCTGGATACACACTGCAACTGCGTAATGGAGACGTGTACCTGCAGCTCCGCGCCGGCCCGGGGTGCACGTCCGTACTGAAATTCCGGCAAGGGCGGAAACACAAGAAGGCCGACCTGCTGCGATCGCTGCTGAGAAAAAAGTTCGATCCGTTGTTTCCCCGGCTCAAGATTCGGATACGATGAAGGAAACCGGTTCCCACAAGGAGAGGACTGTGGCCAAGATCACTCGAACCGTAAAACTCCCGGCAGACCCCAAGCGGGTTATGGAGTATATCTCCGATGTTCAGAACCACCCGGCATTTGTATCCCCGCTGAAGACGGTTAGCGGCCTGTCCGGCAACTCACACCAGGTTGGGGCGCACTGGGACTGGACCTTCCTGATGGCCGGCGTGGAAATCCAAGGACGCGCCGAAACGGTGGCGTTCGAGGAAGGCAGGCGCTTTTCCTTCCGGACGACCAGCGGCGTGGAAAGCACCTTTTCCTACACGGCCGAGCCGGACGGGAGTGGCTCGAAGTTCACCATGGAAGTGGAGTACGAAGCGCCCGCGACGGTTCTTGCCAAGGTCCTGGACAAAGCCATCATCGAGCGCCAGAACGAAGCGGAAGGCGATCGGACGGCAGCAAATATCAAGGCCATCTTTGAAGAGTAAAAGCAGGAGCGCTGCGGTTGGTATCAGCCATATGGCGTATCGTCTGCCGGCGCGGTCGGTCACGGTTGGCGAATTGGCGGCCCGGGGGATGGTCGACAGCACGCCGGACCAACTGGAGCATCTCGGCTTCCGCCGGCTGTTTGTGGCTGAAGCCGAGACTGCATACGACCTCGCCAAAGGCGCTGTGAAGAAACTGCTGCGCTCGGCGGCGGTAGCTCCCGGGGAGATCGACGCCCTGATATACGCCAGCGCGATTCCCGAGGAACGTCCGCGGCGAGGCGGCAATCTGAGCCGACTGTTTCGTTACCCGGCAACGGCCCTGCAATATGAATTCGAAATGACGCGCGCCAACGTGATCGGGCTGGCGCAGGCGGGATGCGTTTCATTCCTGAGCGCCATTCGGGTGGCGTCCAGCCTGCTGGTGAGCGAACCGGCCATCCGCCGCGTGTTGTGCGTGAGCGCCGACGCTCTGCCCAATGGCTCCCGCCGCGAGGTGCTCTATAACCTGATCAGCGATGGCGGCGCCGCCGCGCTGGTGGAACGCGGCGCCGCACGGAACCGCATTGTCGCCCACACGCAGGTGACCAAAGGTTATTTCTGGGATCCGAAAAACAAGGGCAACGAGATCGTGGCAGCGTATTTTGCAACCGCGCGTCACGTGATCCAGGAGACTCTGGACAAGGCGCAGCTCGATATGTCCGAGATCGCCCTGGTGGTGCCGCACAACGTCAACCGCCGGAGCTGGGACATCCTCCGCGGGCTGCTGAACATCCCGTCCGAGCGCTTCTTCGGACCGAACATCGCCCGCAAAGGCCACACCATTGCCGCCGACAACGCGATCAATCTCTGCGACGCGGTCGAAGCGGGCAAGGTAAAGCGCGGCGATTACCTGCTGCTGTTCACTTTTGGGTTCGGCGCTCACTGGGCTTGCACGATACTGGAGCATTGACCCATGGCAACGCTGTTGGTTACCGGCGCCTCCGGCATGATCGGGCGCGGCCTGCTGGATCTCTGGCGGCGCGATTGTGAGATCCTGGCGCTCACTCACAAGAGCCCTCCGCCCGCTTGTTCGGGGAGAATCCAGGGCGATGTGACAAAGCCGGGGCTGGGCCTTGGCCGGGAGAAGTATGCCAGCCTCGCCTCGCGCGTGAAAGCGATTCTCCACTGTGCCGCGCTGACGGAGTTCACGGCAGCGCGGGAAGAGGCGGAGAACGTGAACGTGCGCGGAACTCTCAACGTACTGGAGTTTGCCCGGGACTGCCGGAAGCTGGAACGGATCGGCGTACTCAGCACGGCTTATGTGGCGGGGCGGCGGCGGGGCCCGATCCTCGAGCGTGAATTGGAACATCGGGCGGGGTTCGTCAATGTTTACGAAGCCTCCAAGTACCACATGGAGAAAGAGCTGCGGCGGGCCATGAAGGAACTGCCGATCGCGGTCTACCGTTTGAGCACGGTGGCCGGCAACGCGCGGACCGGCAGGGTAGAGCAGTTCAACGCGCTGCACCGCGCATTGCGCCTCTTCTACAACGGTCTGGTGCCCATGTTGCCGGGCGTGGAGACCAGCAAGATCGATCTGATATCTTCGGATTACGCCATTGACGCGATCGCACATCTGTTCGTCCGGGGATTCCGGGCCGGGCAAACCTATCACATTGTGGCGCAGGAGAGCGACTTGATTTCGTTGCCGGAGTTTGTGGATCTTACGGCCGAACTGTTTGCGCGATTCGACCGCCGGTGGAAGTCGCGCGCGGTTGCGAATCCGCCGATCGTGCCGCTCGAGACATTCCGGCTGCTGGAGCAGTCCGTGGAGCGGGCCGGCAACCCGGTTCTGCGGCAGGTGGTCCGCGCCACCGGCGCGTTCGCTCCACAGCTTTGTTATGACAAGCGTTTCGACAACGCGAACACGCTCCAGGCAGTCCGCGGGACGGGAATCGCACCACCGGGGTTGCGCGATTTTTATCCGGCGGTCATCCGGCACTGCCTGAGGACCCGGTGGGGCGCGGAAGGGTGACATGGCCAGGGCACCATCACAGCAGTTTCAACGGGACCTGGCCTGTTTCGTTCAGGCGTTGGCGCCGGAGTATACCAGGCGAATCAGCGGCGCCACCCGTTTGTTCGAGAGCGGTATCGTCGATTCGTACAAAGTGCTGGAGCTCATCTCGTATCTGGAAACTGCGTTGCGGATCCGCATACCGGACGAGAGCGTTACACTGGAAAACTTCCGATCTATCCGGGCGATGACCAATGCATTCTGGAAACCAGACGAATCAATCCGCTGATGCACTTCCAGCGCTTTTGGAGCGTGGATGGATCTCCGTGAGCGGCCCGGGGTTGATCCGCTGCGCCGGTCCCTTCGTGGCATTGTGCTCCTATTTCGACGCGGCGTTTGCGGCGCTCGCCCGGCGCCGGGGCGCCCGGCCGCACGCCTATCCCGGCATGGTCTCGCGGCGCCTCCTCGAGCGATTCGAGTACTTCTCTTCGTTTCCAGGCGTCGCGACGAACGCCGGTGAGCGTTACGTACTACCGCCGGCGGTGTGCTATCAGACATACGAGCACCTGGCGGACCGGGAACTGGAGAACCACCCGTTCCGTGTGACCGCGGCCGGGCGCTGCAGCCGCTTTGAAGGCGCGCGGTTAACCGGTTCGCCGGAATGCCTGTGGGACTTCACCATGCGTGAGCTGGTGTTTTTCGGCTCGGAGGCGGAGGTCTCGGGCGAGCGGAGGGCGCTGATGCGGTCGGTCGCGGGATTACTTCCCAAAATGGGAATGACCGCAATCTTGGCGCCGGCAACGGACCCGTTCTTCCTCGGAGAATCCCGCGGCAAGCTCCTCCTGCAAAAACTGAAGGGCCTAAAACACGAATTGCGGGCCCAGATTCGCAACGGCGTGGACCTGGCGATTGCGTCCTTCAATCATCACGAAGATTTCTTCACGCGGCGGATGAACATCCGGCTGGCGAACGGTATTCCGGCGCACAGCGGGTGCGCCGCCTTCGGGATTGAGCGGTGGAGCTTCGCGTTCGTGTGCCAGAACGGCCTGGACATCGAAACCTGGCCCGACCCGGTCCGGCGCTTCGTAGCCCGTCATGAAGCTGGTTAACCGAACGCGCTATTCCGCTTCGATTCCCCGCCGGCTTCTGAAGGAGAGGGTGTACCTTCTGCCGCTGTACTACCTGGCGCGCCTCAGCGACCTGGCAAAGGAGGGGATGGAATACTCCGGCAGCTACCGCTTCGCCGACCATATCTATGCGAACCGAGCCTCAGGCCGATGGGCGCTCGGCACGCTGGTCGACAAGGCGCTGCTGTCGCTGCCTGCGTGCCGGTCCTTCCGGAACCGCTATCTTCACTCGCGCGACCGGATCGTGGAGTACGTTCGCACGGCGGCGCGCAACCAGTTCCGGATCCTCTCCGCGCCTTGCGGGCTTCCGCGCGATCTGATCGAGGCTGCCGGACGCCTGCGCCGGGAAGACCCGCGCCGCTTCGAACAGACGTGGTTTTACGGGCTGGACATCGATCCTTCCGCGGTGGAAGAGGCGCGGCGCATGACCTCCAGCTACGGGTTCACGAACTTCGAGTTCATTTGCGGCGATGCGTTGGATGCGGACGCCTATCCTCCCGACCTGGACGTCGTGACCAGCTCCGGCTTCGCCGAGTTCCTGGAAGACGCGGAGCTGGCCCGCTTCTACACGGTATGTCATGCCGCGCTTCGCGAGGGAGGGATGCTGGTGAGCTCCGCCACCGTGCGCAATCGGCTCTCGGATTACATGCTGAAGAACCTGGCGGAATTGTTCACGCACTACCGGGACGAGACCGCGTTGACGCGCGTCTTTTCGAGCACACCGTTCCGCAAGATCGAGATGCGGCGCGACCCGGCAGGCTATCAGATCTTGATCGCGGCCGGCAGTGGTAGGATGGGTTAGTCTCTGGGTGGGACGATGGTATACGAGCGTTATTTCAAGCTCACGGAATCCGACCGGTGGGAACTGGAGAGCGACGTTGCCTGGCATGAGATCGATGTGGGCGTGGCCTGCGCCCAACCGGACGTACTCCAGAAACTGCGCAGCGCCGCTCTCATCGAATCCTATGCGCCGATGTTCGCGCTGAAGAGCTTGAGCCTGTGGTGGGAGAGCGTCGAGGAGTCGGCCATCGCCTCCATCCAGTTCTTCGAAGAGTATAAACACTACTACGCCTTGAAGCGGTACCTGGACGCGGTGGGCATGGAAATCCCCGAGCGGGAAGTGATCGAGGTCCGGCAGCGCAACTTCGGCGGGTCTTGTGGGGACCGGGCGCGCCACCTGGCGAATTACATGATTTCGGAGCATTTCACCGCACACTTCTACAAACGGCTTCTGGAGCAGGTCCGGGAGCCGGTATTGCGCGTGCTGCTCAATTTTCTGGTTCGCGATGAGTTCCGCCATGCCAATGTGTTCTATTCCCTGCTGGAACGCAGGCTGGAACTAGACCCGGCGACGCGCGACGCGATCGTCGAAGAAACTTTGCACTTCCGCCATCAGGGCGTCGAGGTGGTGGGCGAATCCATCCCCATCGCCCAGAAGAACGACTTTCAGACCATTCTCGGCTTGTGGAAGAAGGTTGAACACCTCACCGGCGTGAGCCTGCGGGAGCACCGCAAGGAACTCATGCGGGTCTCGGCGGGCGCCGCGGAGGGCAGTTCCGTCACCGCGGTATGAGCAGCGTCCTGGCAGACGACGAACTCTGGGTTCTCAGCTACTATCGGGCTTCGGAGCTCGCGGGCGCGCTGCTGTTTGGCCGCCTCGCGCGCAGTACCAACGACGCCGAGCTGGGCCTCTTTCTGACCGAGCACTTTGCCGAAGAGGCGCGTCACGCCTGGCTCTGGACGGACCTGATCCGCCGGCTCAACCACTGGCCGATTCGCATCGCGGAGACTTATCAGTCGCGCTATTCGCGGGAGATTGGCGTCCCGGCGAGCGTGGCGGAAGTGCTCCTGTTGACGCGGGTGTTCGAGGAGCGGATCTACTGCCACTTCCAGCGCCACCTGCAGCGCCCGCAGACGCACGGACTGGTGAAGGCGACGCTTGAGACCATGCTCGCGGATGAACGCGGCCATCTGCAATGGGTGGGCGAGCGGCTGGCTCGATATGAGGCCGAGGGAATGACCTTCCTGCCCGCCCTGGGCGAGAAGTACCGCGAGATCGACCGGCAGATCTATACCCAAGCCATGGAATACGAGAGCCGCCTGTGGGACTTTCTGGGTATGACTCGATGAAGGCGCCGCGCCAGCAGATTTGCGAAATGGCCGCCGAAGCTCTGGACGTTCCCGCCGGCCAGATCCGGCCGGAAGCGCCGTGGGAGGACTATGGTGGCGACTCACTGGCGGTCGTGGAGATGGTTTTGTCCGTTCAGGAACACTTCCGCATCACTCTCCAGAGCGCGGATCTGGACGAGCTGAAATGCCTGGACGACCTGGTTCGAGTAGTCGAAAGAAAGCTGGGCCAAGACCCGGGCCGTTTCGCCAAGCGAGCGCGCCAGTAAGCGATAGCGCTCCCTGATAAAAGAAATCCGTGAGATCGCCTGCCAACCGATATTTTCACAGCTTCGAGCGGCTGGCGACACCCTTGAAATCCGGACCCTCGCATCATATATTACAACTGGGGCCCGACGGGACTCCCAACCGGCCTGGCTGATTCACCGGCAGCCTTGGCTCCGTGGTTTGACTGCACGCTGGTATCGACCGCCGTCGAGATGAGACAGCCGGATACCGCGCGACAGATCCGGAAGCAGAGGAGGTCTGTCATGCGAAGCCAATCGCTTTTCGCAGGCGCCTTATTGCTTGCCCTGGCGGCCACGTCCTGTTCCACCGGGCCTGCGCCGCCCAAGCCTGGCACCCCAGCCTTCAATTGGGCCGCCGCCAAAGAGAACTATCGCGCCAGCGACTTTCAGAAGGCCGACGCCAACCTGGTGGACGTCATTCGTACCGACAATGAGTTCGCAGCCCGCGCGCGAGCCTGGGAGCTGGTGATATCCGCCGGTCTGGTCCAGGGCTTTTCCCAACTGGCAGACAGCTTCGAGGCGGGGGCTCGCGCCAACCGGGCGAACCCCATGCCGTTCCACAAGCAGGTCACCACCATGCGGAGCTACGCCGGCGCCGCCGCCTTGCAGTTGGTGGAAACATCCCGAGCCTTCCTGGAAAAGGACAAGGACCCCAATGTGCTCCTGGCTTTCGAGTATCCGGGCGGGTCCGCCGCGGAACCCGGATCGTTGAAGAGGGTGGCGGGCGGCATCGTGATACAGGACGCCGAGCGCGATTCCTTGCAGTCGGCAATGCTGCAGCGTGGTGTGCTGCTGAGCGTCTGCCGCGCCGTGGGCAGCGCCGACGACCCCGCCAAAGCCCTGGAAAAATTCAAGGGTGAAGTCCTCGTGCCGCGGGACGTGTTTCTGTTCGCGCTCGCCAAGGCGCTCCGGGAGCAGTCGGAGCTGTTCGGCCCCAACAAGGTGGATCAGCCGACCCGGCAAAAGCTGATGTTCCAGCAGGCGCTGGACGTCTTGCATGCCATACCGGAGACCCAGGAGACGAAGGCGCTCATCGCCAAGATTCAAACCAGCATGAAGAAGATCAGGGGCGCATAGGGGCGAGCTTGGCCCCCTGGCGTCGATCCGCGGAAAGGAGGCTTGAAATCAATGACCACCCAAGAGCAGGCCTTTCGGGTCTACTACGGCTCCATGGCGGATGCGGAGCTCCTGAGGACCGCGGTCCACAAGGATTCCTACATCGCGCTGGCGCAAAAACTCATGGCCGAAGAGATCGACAAGCGGCATCTGGCCGTGCCGGCCGGCGACTCGTTCACCCCCCGGACTCCATCGCCCGGGGTGATCGCGAGGTTGATTCGCCGCGTCTCGTCAAAAAAGAGCTGAGGTGGGACAGACGATCGGTTTGTGTCGTCTGTCAAGCGGCCGCGATTCAGCGAGGCATGACAGACCACGAAAGGCGATGGTCTGTCCTACCTGCCGCCGGTCAGCGGTACGTGTACTCCGGCGGGATGGGGCGAAGCGTGTAATGCGCCTGAAGGAAGGCGACGATATCCGTCAACTGCCGTACCGTCATCCGGTCGGCGTAGTGCGGCATGCGGGACTGTCCGCCGCTCGCGATCTGATTTTTCGGATACGGAGCGAGCCGGTAGGACGGATCGATCACCTCCGTCACCAGGTATGCATCGGTGAGCCGCCGATCCACTAAGCCCCCGAGCAAAACCGGAACCGGCGGTTGAACGGTGGGCCGCGGCAGGTCCGCACCGGTTACCTCGTGGCAGGAATTGCATCCGAGCGTTACGAAGGCCGCTTTACCCCGTTCCACGTCGCCATCCACGGGCAGGTGGAAGGCCGCCGTCGAGTATCGTGCGTTGCATGCCACGGCGGAAACGAGCAGGGGTGCAAGCGCCAGGGACCACAGATGGCGCGCGCGAAGGCCGGTAGTCATTTCAAGACCTCCTTTTCTCTATTTTAGGACTAAAACAACTGAAATATTCCATAATTTAAGCCCTTGTAATCCTGGTTCACCCCACCTAAAATAAGAAGTGGATAGAGCGGCCGGCGCGATTGGCGCAGGAGGTTCGACCATGTCCGGTGTACTTCGCAAGCGCAACCATAGGCTGCAGGACATACCGCACGCCAGTATCATGGGTTCGTTCTTCGCCTCCAGCCTGGTGATCCTGACACTCCTCGCCCTTGTGGTTGTGCTCGGCCACTTCTTCCCGGCACGGTGAGCCCGTAGCGGGCGACTCCGGGCCGGATGTTCGAGATCTCGGGAAAGGGGACGTCATGGCTATGCTCTCCAGAATCCTGGTGCCGGTGGTCTTTTCGGCACGATGCCAGGATGCGACGCGATACGCAGC